>ERZ836877.4894-NODE-4894-length-13281-cov-3.437169_pt1 | contig 13281 bp, 26 predicted proteins | sample MGYA00519469_ERZ836877 | MGnify/ENA primary metagenome ERZ836877 (study PRJEB31850, sample SAMEA3708809) | human gut metagenome | biome: human gut; feature: human-associated habitat; material: faeces | place: China | collected 2014 ... | reverse complement strand
ATATCTCTCTGTCCTCCACACGCACGAAACAAACGCCGTTAAACGCATATATCGCACTCTTTGAACCGTCCGATAGGAAGCGGTTGGTCTTGTCTTCGCATATCAGACGGCGCACCACGGTACGGAGGCGGTCTATGCGGTACTGCATCACCTGCTTTTCCCATTTCCCTTTCCAACCGCGTAATTTGCCACCCTCACTACCTTTGGCGTAAAGTGTCTTATACTCCGCCTCCATCGCAGGGCAGAGCCAATCCAACAAATGCTGATACAAAAATTCACTTACAAGTGCCATATCTTAATCTTTTTTATTCCACGGAGCAAAGTCCTCGGGAAAGGTCTTATGCAATAATTCATCCGTAAATGGTGCTGAAACAAAGTCTATGACATTTTGGCTGATAGGCACTCCGTTGGCATGCAATATAAGCACGGTTTCTTCTATTTCAGCCAAATCATCCCAACTACCGTCTTCCCACTGACGCACCAACTGCTGATACACGACGTTTGTATCATAAACATTCCACGTTTCTTCCGGCTCAAAATACTTTGTAGCGTGCGCTCCTTTGTCGCTGTCGTATACATCTGCAAGGTAAAACGACTCCATCATACCATATCTCACCTCGTCAAAACTCGGCATAATGCACGATGCTATAACAATGGCTATTACGGGATAACAGTAGCCATCCTCCATCACGAATTTTCCTCTACACGGCGATACACTGAACACCTTGTAGTTTGTCGGATTAAACCCCTCCTTACTTTCCATTCATTAGTCTTATTTGAAGTGCCGCATTCTTTGCCACAAGCAAACGAGCGCGAAGCTCTTCTACCTTTAGCTGCATTCCTCCTCCGTCTTTATAGCGTCTGTCAAAGGTATAGCAGCTTAATCTGTCGGTTTTTAAGTCAAGCATAGCTAAATCCGCTTCAATCTCGGTGGCGATGCGTTCTATTGCCTCTTTCTTTGTTTCCATATCGTCATTCTTTCTCTTTATGAATAAATCTTTCGCAAGGCTTGGCGTGAGGGGTTACGCTATAAAACAATTCCTCATGCCGCGCCGTGCATTTCAGCTTTTTAGGCTTCATTTGACATACTTTTGAAAGGTATGTTTGACCGAGTGTATGCTTGCCCTTGATGCAGAATTTACAATCCCTGCATTTAGGGCTGTCAATATCTCGTAAATGCTTTTGGATAACCAAATGGCGTCCAGCAATCTTTGCCGTGCAATCGTCGGGAATATAGTATTCACCTACTTCAATTATTACTGCCATATCATTCTCTCTCCTTGAAAAAATCAGTGCCGAATAAGTATTTCAGCGCAATCATTATGCCCATATTCAAACCCTTGTTATACTCGTTGTGTAAATCGGCAATATGATTTTTGCTCATTGTCCCAATACATCTTGAGTGAATATCCTTTGCATCGGCATAGTTGCCTTTCACCCTCTCTTTCTCCTCGGCGGTCAGCCGTTGCGCGAGAGGCTTGGCAAACAGCCATTCTAATACAGACTTTGCATCGTCAGTATAGATAGGCAAGTCGCTGTTGCGCTGCTCGTCATACACACCTCCGCAGTAATCTCCTACGGGACACATATCTTCAGCGTATTGCTTCGCTAATTCTTCTATTGTCTTTCCCATTTCTCTTTCATTTCTTTATCAGTTCCAGCGCGGCAGAAATGCCTGCGGACAGAGCGGCTTCATACTCCATATAGTCAAATCCGCCATCTACAAGCTCGTTTATGCCTTTTGTGGTGATTATGTCGGCAGAATACCACAGCTCGCCTTTTATCTCGTTTGCTTGAACACTTACAGCGATACCTTTCTCCCGCAGCCACTTCTGAGCGTGAGCCAAAGTCGGTGCATCTGCAACTACCGTATTTTTTGGGGTGTGGAGTCCGTTTTGTGATTGAGCCGGATGGATGCTCCAAAACCGCACGTCAGTCTCGTTGTCAAACGCGCAATAATAGTGGTCGCACGGCTCATCGAATCCGGCAGCCTTGAGAGCCTTTGAAAGCTCGTATGAGCAGCAATCAGTCATTTCCATTGTCTTTCTTCTTATTAAGTTCCTCAATCAGAGCATCAGCAATTCTAACGGAATCCTTAGCCCAGCTTTCAATTTCTGCATCGCTAATTCTAAGATTATGATTTCTTTTAGAGGATGTTAATACCGCTTGCATTGCCATAGACGCTATCTGTTGCCTTGCATTTTTCTTAGATAGGTTTATTACACATTGGCTCATTATCTTTGAAGCTTCCTCGAAAGCGTCAAAATTGTATGTTATATTAGTTTCCATCTTTCTTCTCTTTGGGTTGATAATCGGGGCAGAGTCTATCCTCCAAATCCATTATAGGGCATCTCCAAGGATTATCGGAATGTGTCGAATGGAGGCACATATCGTATTTTAAGTGCTTGCACTCGCTCGGGGTCTGATTATTTTCCATCTTTCTCGGTTTTAGGGGTGAAGTATTTGCAAATGCCTGTGATTAGACACGTCTTATCACATCTCTTATAATACACACACTCCTGAGGTCGCTGTTTAGTCGGGGTCATAGTCATATACTCTCAGTTTTGTTTTGAGCCGTTCAACCATTGGAGTGAGTAATTTTTCGCACACCCATCCGGCAATTATGCCCATTCCTCCCATCAATAAGATCGGCGAGAAAATCAAGCATATAATGCTGTTTATGGTGAAGCACACGGCTCTGCGGTGTTTCTTTTTCATTTCTGCGCCATCAACATTTCAGCGGTTATTTCTCCGATCTTGACGATGCGGAACGTGCCGTTGTCGTTTACTACATAGTCGCCTACATTTCCCTGCGCAAAGGGCTTATCCTCGCCCTCATTGTAGAGCCTGATTACGGGGTTATCCTTGTCCGAATAGTCAATCCCAACTGAGATTGTCTGCGGTACGAACTCTCTGATTGCTTCGATGCGCTCCGTCTTGTCCTCGAAGCGGCGGGCGAACATTCGCCAATTCTTGTTTTCTTTCATGCTGTTGTTATTTAATGTTTACGTTTTCTTATTTTGTCAAACTTAGCGTCAGTCATTAATTGGGTCATACGCCCATATTTTATTATCTCCTCATAAGACATAACCTTACAATCTCGACGCACACCATCGCTCTTAAACTCTTTGGCAGCCTTGTTGCACGCTTGGAGAGAGTCACTGATATAAAGCAATTCTCCATATCTCTTTCCTTCGTCAAGGCGTATTACGCCAAATTCATTCTCGGTCATCCTCAGTCAAGTTTAACGTGGTTGTCTTTCTCCCAGCACGGGCAGTCGGGGTCGTGGATAATATTAATCGGTCGGTACGTTCCATACGCAACATAAAAGTATATATAGCTATGTCCATCACGGGTTATTTTCTCCGAGACAAGTTCACGGCTTACAACGCTTTCTGTTGAGTCTTGTCTGTTGTCCTCGCACCCCGTCAGCGTCAGGGCAAGCAGGGCGAGGAGGGTTAGGGTCAGTTTCTTCATATCTTATTCTGTTTTCTCAGTTGGTAATAGTCGCATTTGTCGTCCCATCTGCTATGTAGTTCAGAGCAACGGACACATACGATTCTTTTGCTCACATGATTGTGGGTTATTTCCACAACCTCATCATGGCATTTGCCGCACCATCCACCTTTGTAGTAGAATTGGCAGTCGGGTTTCTTCATTGTTCGTTCAGTTTATATCCGTTGTCTGTGAGCCATTCAATTATCAATACGGCACACTCGATAAGGTCGTGCGCATACATCGGCACATCGTCTATGCGGCTTTTCTCGGTGTGCTTCTTCGGTCGGTAGTACAAGCACCACTGATTGCCGATTACAGGTTCATCGGGATTCTCAAAATAGATGCTTATGCGGTATGGATAACCATCAATGTCTATCTCTTTCGGCAGAAGTCCGAGCAAGGCACTAAGGCTCCATACAAGCGTCTCTTTAGTCTCGTCAACCGGAAAATCTTGTGTCCTATTCAGAAGATTTCCCAAACGGGTTTCAATCATATCCGCCGTGTCAGCCGACACTCCGCAGCGGAGAAGCCTTTGGCTCTGGTCTTGTGTAGTCGCTATCATATTCATTCTCATTTTACAAGTTCAAAATCGTACACGAATACATCGGGATTGCTCTCCCATGTGCCTTTGCCGGATATGGAATTTATCAGCGCGGAGTAGGTTTCACGAGGGGTATTCGCAAACCACATACGAGAATGTGTTTTGCTATTATACCGCACATAAAATCTTTGCGATTTGTGATCCCATTCAATACCCTCTTTTATACAATCCTCGTCGGATATATCCTGCAATCGCTCTATACGTTCATTGGTGATGCGTATATGGTGAGGCATAAGGTCGGCACGGACAAACATCTTGTTAGTCCAACCTGCACCATCGGGAAATATACGAGGGTCACACTCATCATTGTAGAAGTCATTGTAGGCTTGCGCCACGGCAACCACTTCACCAACCTTGTATTTGGGTAAGATGTATGCACCGTCTATGTCAAAACCATCAGCATCGTGCATTATTGGGTATTCAAGGACTGCATTATCCGACATTCGGCGATATACATAAAACCCGCCAGCCTCTTGCCCTTTGAACTCTTTAGGGCAGGTGATTATCCGTCTTGTCTGCGTCTTTCGACCGCTTAATACGGCTTCGGTGAGTCCGTATCGGTCATTGAACATTATCTTTTTCATTGCTTGTCGCTTATTAGGGAGGGGTTGTCAAAACGGTTTCCGATTACTTTAATGGTATTCGGTAGGTTTACAAGCATTTCACAGATATACTCCGGTTCATAATCAGGGTCATCGTCTGGATGAAATGGAATAGGTTGCCCTGCGTCTGGATTTCTCCACCTTGCATCAAACATATACTCCTCAAAAATCACTTCGGCATTCACGCTGTCAAGCTCTTTCCAATCAAGCCAAGCATGGGAGTCGATACGGATTATGTCGCCCTCGTAGATTTCTTTGCCGTTTTTGTCAAGCAGGCCCGTGAACTGCCCTACGCTGTCAGTCTCAACGGGAACTCCGTCAATACCGCAACTGCCATCTCCACATTGTGAAAGATTGCCGTACAGCCATTCCTTGCGGTATCGGTTCTTGCCTCTTAAAACTATTTTTCTTTCCATATCTCTTGTTTTTGTGGTGGGCTATATTGTTAAATTCAATTCTCGGTTGATAATCTCTTTCGCGTCAAGTCTGAACAATGCCATCTTTGAGCGTTTCAGTTCCTCCAAATAACCGCCCTGCCATACCCAGTTGAAAAAGGCTTCTTCGGGATTGTCGCAGACTTCGGCGAGTTTGGTATGCGGATGGGTATTCATTTAGACCTCGATGTTGCGAATGTCTGCCAACGCCCATTTGGGAAATATCCGATACTCGGCTACACGGTGCTTCCAATATGCGAGCGGACAAGCCACACAGCCGTGCCGTTTTAAGCAATAGGGCGCATCGTAGTATTTCATATAGGGAAGACCGTAAAAGCGGATATAAGTCCAAATATCTTCCTCGGTCCAACGCAGGAGCGGAAGCAGATGCACAGTGCCTTTGTAGCCTTTGCGCATATCGCACGTTTCCGGCTCGTAGGCGGCTCTCTTGCCACTCTCGTCTGCCCTCATGCCCTCGAACACACGTTTGCCCTTACCGACACGCTCTTTCAGCTTCTCACAGCAGAATCGCGTCATTCTTGTAGGATAGCCTTTCTTGCGCACAAGCTCACCGAAGTTTGTTGAGGGCATATCCAAGACTATATCGGGGTAATTCTCTTTGAGGAATGATATTGTTCCGGCAGGGTCGCGTGTGGTTACTGCGTGAACGATTGACACAACACCGCTACCGAACACTCTCTGTACCAAATCAGCCAATACAACACTGACCTTGCCTCCCGAATGGGCGACAATCTCATTGCCCGTGTAAAGCGACTCTATCAGCTTCTTCGACTGACAGACTTTCTTCTGCAAGCCGTCTGCGTTGCTCTCGCCGCGCAGGAGGGTGATGTTGTCTGTGTTCATATCTTCTCGCATATACATTGCGGCACATACAGAGCCGTCAGTCCGTTCTTCTTGATTCCGGTATCGGGAAAGTGCTTGTGGAATATCTGCAAGTTGAAAGGGCGTGTCAAAAGATGCACACCGTTCATGGTCGGCAGTTGACCGACAAGCCACAAATCTTCACGAACCTTATCCCTATCTTCGGGATGCGCTTTCAACCAAGCCATGTCTATAACAGCAGATATGCTCGCTATCCCAATTCTGTCTTTCGTGTCAACGTCCACGACCCATCGCTTCTCCACTCCCGGCAACTCTCCGCACGCGGAATTGAACACGTGCCATGGATTGATTACGTTACCAGGATATTGATTATCCGCGAGCTTGCGCATGATAAGCCGATTCAGCTTCTCTATACTCTTGGGAGCGCAACTTATGTATGCCCTCGCCTTGTAGTGTTCGCACAGAAACACCACTTCCGCCTTAATTTTATCAAGATGTTCCACACTCCGCACAAGCCACGACTTCATCAGCTTGTTCGCGGCAGGCAAATTGGGATGGTCTTTGCCCCTGCGGAGTATCTGCAAGTGCATAAATAGGTTCTCTTCCTCTCCGAAGGGCATCAGCGACTTGATACGGTCGAAGTTGTCTATTGTTGTATTCATATCGGCTCTTTTGGCTCTTGGTTCATACCGCAAAGTTAAGGATGTTTCGCAGATTATCCAAATAAACCTATAATGTGGCTTTGGATTTGGTAAGAGCCTAAAATCAGCCCTATTTTGACCCGAAATCGCAAAAATCACTGCATTTGGCGCACTCCCTTCATCCTTCCTCTCTCTTTTCTCCCCTCTGTAAGTCAGCAAATTAACCCATCCGCAAGTATAGAGGCTGTAGGAATGTACTACTTTTTCTAATCTTTTTCTTTTTCTTATCCTCTCTTACTATATATTTTTATGGTAATATTTTCTTTCAAACCACTACACAGCTTCATTTTATAAAGATAAATATATAAATATCAGTGCGTTATGCTATGTAGTTGCAGGTTCAGCCCACTGCATTGTGGTGCATGAATGTTAAAAATGTATAAATCTTTGATTTTGTGGTTTGATGGGAATTTTCAGCAAAAAAAATTTTTCAGGGTCGCACCCGCCTCCGCCGGTTCGGCTCGTTCCATACCCTTCGCACCCCTTTTCGGGGGATATATCCATAAACACATATGGTTACAACACCAATACGACCGCATACCACCCGAAACCAGACATTTTGACCCCAATTTTTGACTTTAAAAATGTTCCACGGTTGTAACAGCCTGAAATTCAATGGAATAAACGCGCTTATCATTGTTCCACGGCAAAATTAGCCCTTATTTTCCATATATGCAAGCACTGTCTCAATATTAACATTATTACACAATATATTAACGCTAATTCACAAATGCGACATATTGAAATTTACCCCTTGAATTTTACCCCTATCGCTTAATTGCGTGCGTTTTGTTGCATCATTCCGGATTTTAACCTGCGATTTTGGTTTAGCGCTATTTGGAGCGATTGTAGGACGTGAAACCGCTATCTATCAACGTTGTAGCCTATTGTTTTCGGCTTAAATATGTTGTATCTTTGTATCAGACAAAGGGAGATGAACGAAAGCCCCGGCCGTTCATCTTCACAGACTTGACCGGGGCAAAGTTAAATAAAGTATCAACAAAGTTAAATAAAGATTCTCAATTATGAAAACTTACAACTACCTCGAAGCCGTAACCGCCGACGTTATGAACTACATCGACGAAAACAACATCACCGTAACAAGCGAGAACCGCGACGAAATCGAACAGCAGCTAAATGACGAGCTTTTCGTCTGCGACAGCGTGACCGGCAACGCCTCCGGTTCCTATACGTTCAACGCATGGGAGGCAGAAGAGAATATTTGCCACAATTTCGGCTTGCTCGCGGAAGCGTGCGAAGAATTCGGAAGCGATGCCGCAAAGCTGCTCAATGATGGCGCAGAGGCTTGCGATGTAACAATACGTTGTTATCTGCTCGGGCAGGCCATTTCCGCCGCTCTCAATGAAGTTGAAACCGAAGAAGAGGAAGAAGAACCCGAAGAAGACACGGAAGAATGAAACAGACCCTAAAAGCCACGGCGGCGGTTATCGGCATACTTGCCGCCGGGCTGCTCTTCTGGTACATCGTAATCGAATTTATGTGGGTGTGCTATTATGCCAGAATACCAATGTAAAACCAACAAACAACATATAATCATGCAGACAATCAAAGTAACACTACCAGCCGCTACGGCTGCAACCGACACAATCCGCTACCAGATAGACGGCACAACCATAGCGACGGTTAGCCCCGACATGTTCAATAAGGGCAAATATTGCGGCAACTTCGGCGCGTTCGGAAGCTGTAACAACGTATCCGCGCCCGACGCCTGCGAGTTTGTGAGCGATGCAATTTATAACCATTTCGCCGCCTTTGGTCTGAACGTGGAATTTGTCAACGCATAAACCGGGAGAAGATGAGACACGAGGCACAACACAACGGGCACGCCGTAATAATCGAATACGACAATACAGCGATATTTGCGGAACACGTGCGTATTTACCGCGATGGCGTATTAATAGAACATTATCAACAGATGCGCGACAAAAGCACGTGCAATCTATTCCGCAACTGTGGGGAATACGGCTTATTATCGTGCGGCGAGGTAATGAACACCGCCGCGGATATATACGCGCAAATGTGCGCAAAATACCAATAATCCCACACCCGGCGGCGCGGTGTTACTGACCGCTGCAATCGAATTGACCGCCGGGAGCTAATAACTAAATAAAATAGATATGGCAAAAAGACAAACAACCCTCGACAAGTGCGTAATGTTGGCCGAAAAACTATTTGGCCGCATTGGCCTTAAAGTTTTCACGAACTTTGCGGAACCCCACAAATATGTTATTGGCATGGCCGCAAGTAACGGCGTTGAAATGATAAAAGCACTAACGCCACGATTTAAGCCCGCCGAATTGCTTGCATATCTGCAAGGGGTTGAAATGGGGCAAATTCTTGAAATGGAGCGCAACGAGCAATAACCGCCCCAAATTCCCTTTCAACACCGCCGGACGGTAAAATGTACCTCCGGCGGGAGAAAGACCGACAGGAACTAAATAAACAAGCAAAAAGACATGAACATAATTAAATCATTCGGCAGCATTGACCGCCTATATAGGCACGGCGTGAACATCTGTAAAGGGTGTGAGCGCGAGAACGCCGGAAGCTGCACAAAGGCGCATTTCTGCACCTGCAACCAACAAGCCGCCCGATATATCCGGGAAATCAAGAAAGTAACAACGTACAATGTTTAACCCGCCCCACGACACAACGGAAAGATTATGACCAAGCAAGAATACATATCGACACATGCCCCGATATTTGCGCATAAGCGCACATCGCACAACGCAAACAAGTTATGTAAAGAGATACAGGCACTTTGTGGGTGTTCTACGCAAGACGCGGTTAAAACGCTTATCGCGACATTTGACGAGGCTCTAAAAATAAGAGATAACAAACATAATTAACCCCAAAACATAGGTAACCATGGCAATCTACAAAGTACACATCAAGACAGAAGGGAACACAACCACCTACACCACGGATGCGGCGACGCTGGCAACCGTGACGTATCGCGCAGATCTCGACAAATATGACGTGTCAACACCAAGCATCGGGATGTTGGCGGACACAGAAGCGGAAGCCCACAACACCGCCCACGAAAGTGTAACGGCGTTTCTTGCCACCATGGGAATAGTCCCCGAATTTATTAACGATTAAAAATAACGTTCATGTTTATTATTGCTATTATATGTGTTATCGCATGGCTCGGCCCAGCATTGCGCGACGGAAGCAACGTTAAATAACTCCTAAAACGAAAAGAGATGAAAATAATATACAAACTTTCAACCTCAGACGCAAACGACATCTTTTTCAAAGATGCAAAAACAGAGATATTCACCGACCGCCAAGAAGCATATAATGCTTATCGCCGCGCTCAAATTGCCGGAAAGATTGGGAATATATGCGAAATCAAACTAAACGACAGAGGCGAGGAGATTTGCCGAAACATCCCCATATCACTTTAACCACCCCTCCCGGCGAGGGAGAAACACAGCGGAGCGACACCGCCGCCGGGAACTATCAATAACAAATAAAATCATACGAATATGGAAGCAACCAAGAGCATCACAGCAAAGGAACGCGAATTTATCGCAGCAGTCGAAGCACACCGCAACGCGGAGGGCAAAGTGATAGCGTGGGACATCTGCGCCAACGGTAACGGCAAGGTGATTTTTGAAAACGCCACAAAAGACCGTTATTCGTGCGCCCACGTCATTGACATGGAGGGCGGATATTTCCTTTTGTTTGTGGGCGAGAGGGCAGGACATCCCTACGACCGCAAGACCTACAAGCGCAAAGGGTACGCGCTAAAAGGGTTTAAGATGCAGGAGGGACACAACGAGCCGCCGACATTCGCCGCCACGCCCACAGAAACGCCCCAAATTTCCACGGAAACCGCCGAGACGGTAAATGTATCGGCGAAGGGCGAAAACGCCGAGAAAACGCCTGTATTTTCATCCCGCGAGGAAGTAATAACCTATCTCGACAAAACGCACGGAATAGAATACGATGCGGGCGAAGTGGTGTACCTGAAGGACGGATGCTGCGCTGAGGAACACGCCGACGGCAGCGAATGGTGCATTTACCGCAACGAGGATTCAGATGAATGTGTTGAGACCGTAAGAATTGCTCCACAATCGCCCGAAACACCGCAGACGGCAGAATGTACCGCCGAACACTGCGAACTCGCTTAGACGGCTTAAAACGGCTCAAATTTCAAAATATTTCAGTAACTTAGCAGACAAAAAAATTATGGCACATAATATCAGACCTTATGTCTTATGGCGGCGCGTATCAACCAAACAGCAGGACAACTCCGGACTCGGGCTGGAGGCGCAGGTCGCCATCGCAGAATATTATATGCACGCCCCGGCACAGAAAATATTCACGGATGTATATACCGGCACCAAACTCGCCGAATGTCGCCAACTATGGGCGGCAATACGATATTGCAAAGAACACGGTTTATTGCTTGTCGTAGCCAATACCGACCGCTTCCGTAACGTAGAGGGCGCAATGCAGGTGCTTGACGCCATGGGAGAGGGCAACATCGTTTTCTGCGACCTGCCTACGACCGATCGCACCGTGCTGACAATCGTTTTCGCCATTTGGGAGCGTCAGGCGATGCAGGGACGTATCAAAACGATGGTGGCACTTAACGAACTAAAAAAGAAAGAGCAGCGAGGCGAACGATGGATAAGCAAGACAGGCCGCGAGTGTGACCGTCTCGGCAGACCGGCGGACGGCATCGACGAGCACGGCAGACCCTATTGGGATTTATCCGCCGCCTGCGAGGCTTCGGCGAAAGCACGCACGGATGCCGCGATACTGTGGCGGGAACACTCCCAGGCTGTTAAATTCGCGCACCGCAAGAGACGCGAGGGGTGGGGAATAGTCCAGATTGCGGAGGAGCTTGGCAAGCTCTATGATGCTTTCGACGGGTCGAACGGCGAAGCGAACCCCTACGCGACCCCTAATGGCAGCAAACCGCAGAAAGGCACCGTTTCAAAATGGTGTCGCGAGATGAACCCGCTGGCGGTTTAATTCTTTGTTTTACGCGTCTTCGGCACCATAGACGTCTTGCTTTTTTGAGGTTATTTAGCTTTTTTGGGTGCTGTTCCATATAATACCCAGTCGAGGACCTTCCGATTGGCCTCGTCGACTTTTTTCTGATTGCGGCGGATGTAGATGTTTGTCGTGCGGTTTTCTCCGCCCTCATGCCCTAACGCAAGCGATATGGTTGCGTCGGGTATTTCAAGCTCGTATGCTATTGTACTCCACGTGTGGCGCATCCAATACGAAGTGACCTCGGCAAACGGCCCGTCGCCGTCTTTGTCTTTTACGCCTTTGCCCTGCGCCTTGCCTATGCGCTTGATGGCCGCGTTGAGCTGATGGCGGAAATTGCGGTGGTCGCTCCAGCGGTCTGCGAGCATAAGCAGAGTCTTCTCGCCCCTGTACTTTCTGATTATTTCCATTGCTTCCGGCTCGACCTTGATAGAGAACAGTCCGCCGGTCTTCGATCGGTCATACTCCACGCGCCCGTCGCGTATCTCCTTGAGATTATACAAGTCAACGGTGTTTATGCCCAAAAGCATAAACGACAGTTTCATCATATCGCGGTAAAACACGGCGTGCGGCGCGACGGGGCAAGTGAACAACTCGCGCAGCTTGTCGACTGTGAGCGAGCGTTTACGGGTTTTGGCCGGGCGAAAACTGAACCGTCTGAAGGGGTCGGCGTCGGTCAACTCCCGTTTATAGGCATCCCGTATGGCTGTGCGGATATTACCGAAGTGAATTTTGCGGGTATTCTGTGACATCCCGGATTCCTTCATAAAAATTTCCAGATCAGACAGCCACGCAAAGTTCACATCCTCAAACCTCACGGCATCAAGATCAAATTCCTTCGAGGTTGCAAACTTTTTTAAAACAGCAAGAGTGTATTCATTACTCTCACGTGTGCTGCGCTTTTCATACCTCGCAGTATGCTGTTCAAAGAATGGTCTGAATGTACCGACCTGCTTAGATTCCTCCTTTTTGGGTCTCTTTGACTCCTCATCTTCGCCGAAAAACTCTCTGCGCAAAATATCGCGTATTGCTTTAACATCCTCGCCCCCGCGCTTCTCTCTGGCCAAAGTCAGTCTCACGTCCTCTATTATCGACAGCCACCTGTAAATAAGTGTGTGGTAGGCCGAGTTTTTAGGCTTGAAATCCAGCTTCATAGCATCGTCGAGGTCTTCGCCGCTCAGCCTGATGCCCATAAAAAGCTCACATTTCCTGCGATTGTTGACTATCCGCAGCATCAATGCGTTTTTCCGGCTGCTGTCAGAGAAGAACTTTGCAGTAAACACTATCGTTAAAAATTGTTAGTGAATTGTTAATGAATGATTATTTCTGTTTTTGGCAATTTTTGTTTCAGCAGGCAATTTTGCTGAAACATTGCTGAAACAATCGCCTGCAAAGTTATACCAAAATAAACTAAATCAAACTAAACTTAACTCATTTTAGCGAATTTTAACGGATGTTCAAAAAAGCAATCCCAGTGATATTCAACCTTAATTTGCTGATTATCACTGAGGTTAGCTTTTGTCGGGGTGACAGGATTCGAACCTGCGACCACCTGGTCCCAAACCAGGTGC
>ERZ836877.4890-NODE-4890-length-13288-cov-14.183783_pt1 | contig 13288 bp, 10 predicted proteins | sample MGYA00519469_ERZ836877 | MGnify/ENA primary metagenome ERZ836877 (study PRJEB31850, sample SAMEA3708809) | human gut metagenome | biome: human gut; feature: human-associated habitat; material: faeces | place: China | collected 2014 ... | reverse complement strand
ATATTTTAACAAGTAATATTTAAATTTCAATTTTATAGTTATCTTTCCATTTAATAATACTAATATATTTTCTGCTTGTAAAAACAAAGATTTTAATAATTGCTTATTTTCATATTTTTCCCAGATAATCGAAGAACAAAAAATTAATATCATATTAAATTTATTTAATAAATTTTTCTTAATAAAATTTTTGTTATTTATTCTTAAAAGTTCATTATTTATAATATCAAATACTTTTAAAGCATCTATTTTTTTTTCATTAAATCTCGAAAAAGCTACACCAGTATCCCTAACAATTCTATAATAATTACTAATAGATGAATAATTTATTTTATCACAATAAATAGAATAATAATACAAAAATAACATATCTTCTAAATTTGTAATTGATTCATTAAACCTAATATTATATCTATCTAATATCTGTTTTCGATATATTTTAGCATATACAGTCGTATCTTTTCCTCCTAAAATTTGAAAATCAACAAATTCAATTCCAGTCATATTTTTATTTATATCATTTTCTATATTTCTAACTATCTTCTTTTCATTATAATAATTAAAATACATTTGAACAGCCATATCAACATTATTTTCTATAATATCATTATATAAAGTATTAATATATTTTGGATTTACATAATCATCTCCATCTACAAAAATAATATATACCCCTCTTGCATTATTAATACCTAAATTTCTAGCACTACTTACACCTTTATTATTTTGATGAAACACTTTTATTTTATTACATTTTTCCGCATATATATCGCAAATTTTACCAGAGTTATCAGTAGAACCATCATCTATTAATAAAATTTCTATATTTAAATACGTTTGATTCAGAAGAGTTTCTATCGTTTTTTCTATATATTTATCTACATTAAATACAGGAACAATTACACTTACTAAATCATTTTTATTTTTCATTTTTACCCCTTAATTTATTTATAATATTTTTTTATTACATCAAATAATTTTTTTGCATTTTTATTCCATGAATACTTTTCCAGGAGCTTTTTAGGCTCTGCTACCTTTTTCCTTAAAAGTTCATCCAAATCTACATTATAATCATATGGATCAAAATATGCTACATAATCTTCATATATCTCTGGTAAACAACTACTATTTGAACATAATACTTTTGCTCCAAAACATAAAGCTTCTAATGGCGGTATGCCAAAACCTTCATAAATTGAAGGAAAAATAAAAGCTGAACATTCTTTCATAAAAAAAGCTATTTCTTCATCTGTTATATATCCAATACTTTTTATATTATCTACTTTATTAATATTTATATCATTATCTTTAATATTAAAACTATCTGCTTCTGGTCCTGCCATTATAAATAATTTATCTTTATTCTTTTGTGCTACTTTTACTATCCATTTTAAATTTTTATTTTCTTCCTTCCCACCTAAGAAAAAATAAAACTCTCTATCTATTATATTCTTATATTTTTTATTTAGTTTATTATCATCTATTTTTATATTTTTTAAATGTTCCCAAGCATTATATATCACAGATATCTTACTACTATCCATTTTATAATACTTTTCAATTTCTTTTTTCTGAAATTCGGATACTGTTATAATATTTTTAGCGTTTTTAGCCACTAAATAACTAGTATATAATTTATACCTATGCTTTAAGAAATTTTTTATTCCTTTTACATTTTTCTTATTTCTATTAAATCTCATATCATGAATTGCTACTATTCCTGGATTAAATAATGGAGCTACATCTGCTGATAAAGAAATCCCCAATGCTTTATTTTTTATAATATAATATTGATACGCTATATACTGCCAACCTTTAAAAGGCAACCATGAGCCATATTCTTTTACTTTTATATTTTTAAATTCAGGAATATCCTCATTTTTATATGGCACAAGCATTTCGACTTTCATATTTTCTAAATACTTATCTAAAGCATAAATTATTTCTATTGTATATCGTTGTACTCCTCTTTTATTCTTTTTTAAAAAATCCTTTCCGTTAATAACAATTCTTTTCATAAACAATATTCTCCTAAAATCTATTTTTATTATCTTTAAGAAAATAATAACAACATTTATAACTAGCATAAAACATATTAAATAAATTTCTATGTTAAATAAAACTATTAGTATTATTATTTTATTAATAAAATGCCCATATAATTATATAACATCACGTAATATTTCTCTTACTACGTATAATCCCTATAAATAACCAAAATGATGGAAACCAAACTTCAGGTACCGAAGTCATTAATGTAACAAATAAAATTAATATTATTGCATTATTATTTATATCTATAAAATCGCAATGTTTTAATTTTATATCTTTTAAAATAAAATAAATAAATAATATTAATCCTATTATACCTACATTTACTAGCAAAGATGTAAAAAAATCAAATGAACGTATATATCCTACACCTATACCAAATAACATATGTGCAATATCTAAATTACTCCAATACATAAAGCTATTAATTATACTAGAACTTCTTTCTAAACCAGATTCAGTTGTTTGCGCATTGAATATTTTTTCTACTATCATTAAATTTACAACTATATCTATATAATCTTTAAAAATAATATATAATATAAAAAAAACAATCAATAAACAAAATATATATTTTTTCTTAATTCTTTTTGATATGGATAATAATACAAAATATATTATTAATCCTATATATGCTGTTGTCGAAGTAGATAATAATAAGGTTATACCTATTATCAATATTATAAATATATTTGCTTTCTTTTGTATTGCAAATATAAAATAAGGCAACATTGTAAATGCATACATTGATGGTTCATCAGTTAATCCCTGCAACCTTTGCAAACTAAACCCTAATATAAATATACCTTGATACAATTTAGTAGAAAAATCTTCTACATCTCCATTTGCATCATACATTTTATTACTTAAAAAATCTCCATCTTCTCCTGTAAATAAAAAATACCCCCATTTATATAAAGCATATAAAGCAAAAACTAAACTACTATTTATGATATAACGATCCCATTTTTTATTATAAAAATATTTCGCACAATAAAAAGTTAATAATCCAGGTGTAACATACGCAGTTGAAGTTATTATTATATGTCTAAATACAGTTACACTATTTCCTTCATTACTGGGAGTTATTAAAACATTATCAAATGTAATAGGTAATATTATATTACTCCATTGTGAAATAATAATAAAAAAACAATATATATAATAAAATTTTATAATATCTATTATATATTTTTTTCTTATTTCTTTAAAAAAGAATATTACTATTAATGGTGATATACAAGAAAATATAATAGATACGACTGTCATTTTTATACTAGGAATTAATATTACTGTAGTTATCGGTATAAAAAAAGCCCATATGCTAAACCATTTATCCATTATATTATTTCTTTCCAAATATAATTTATCTTCCATATACACACCTACTTTTCTATAATTACCTACTAGATTTATACTTTTCATAATATGGACTAACTTTTAATGCTTTATATGCTATTAAATTATAATATATTTTATCTCCAACTATTAATTTAAATAGATTCTTTAAATTTTTATATTTCTTCTTTCTCCATGAATTATCTAATAAATGATATGCATATCCTTTGCCAATCAACTTAGGACATCCAAAATAAAATTTATTATAAATAGAAATTTTTTCATTTTTATAGTTTATTTGTTGATTTTTACCATTTAATTTAAAATCAACAATATTATCTAAAAAGAAATCATTAAATATATGATTATTAACTATAAATGACTCTCCTTCTTTATAATTATTATACTTATCTAAAAATGATTTTATAAATAATGATTTCGATTTTGTTCCTATAAAATGTGTTCCTAATAAACAATCAAATTGAAATCCTATTATTACATCTGTATCTAATAAATTATCATCTATTTTTTTTATTAATAATACATCGGTATCAATATAAATACCTCCCAAATTATATAAAACATCTAACCTTATATAATCTGATAAAAATGCCCAATTTTGTTTTTTATATGCCTCTTTTACAAAATCATTTTTATTTATATCATAAGTTTTTTCATTCCATTCATATACTTCATAATTTAATTTTTTCCAGCTATCTATACATCTTTTCATTAATTTATTTTTTTCATTACCAAACCATACATAATGTATCTTCTTAGGTATCATATAATTCACCTATTTTCCATTACTTTAATTAATTTTATTATAATATTATTCCATTTATATTTATCAACTAAATTTTTTTCTTTTTCTATTATATAAATTTTTTTCATCTTATCATTAAATATTAATAAAATCTTTTCTTTTAAAATACTACAATCATCTATTTTACAATATAATACATTATTCATATATATTTCCTTAAAAACTTCTATATTAGACAATATTACAGGACAATTAAAATATATAGCTTCTAATGGTGGTATTCCAAATCCTTCATAAATAGATGGGTAAACAAAACAACTAGCATATTTATACAGCGCTACTAATTCTTCATCATTTACATATCCAATAAATTTAACATTTGAAGTTATTTTTAAACCTTGTTCTTTAAAAACAGTAGAATTATTACCACCTGCTATTACAAAATTAATCTCTGGTAAAATTTTAGCAGTTTCTAATATTAACTTAAAATTTTTTGATGGATTTAAACTACTAACTGCTAAAACATAATTATTTTTCTCTATACTAAATTTAGAAAAAATATTCTCATCAGGTTTTATATTTTTCATATGATCTATTCCATTATATGTAACTTCTATTCGCTCTAATGGAATATTAAAATGATTATTCAATCTTTTTTTTGAAAACTCTGATACAGTAAATATTTTCTTTAATCTAGATGTTAAAATTTTATACATAAATTTATACCATCTACGAAAAATTTTTGAATATGCATAAGGTACATCACAAATTGCAACATCATGAATTGTAACGATCTGATTTTTTTTTACTAACGGAGCACAATTACAAAAGTTAAATAAAAATTTATTTTTCACATACAATGGTAATTCTATTTGTTCCCATAAATGACCCTTTAAATTACCAATTTTTTTTATTTCTATATTTTTTAAATTAAGATTTTGCTTTATATTTTTAGGACATACAATTTCAAATTTATATTTATCATTTAATTTATTATCATTTAAATATTTATCTAAAGCTTTTACTATTTCAATAGCATATCTTTGTACACCTGTTATATTTTGTGTCAAAAATCTTCCATTAATATATATTTTTTTCATCTTTATCTATTCCATAAAATCTATTATTAATATATTCTTTTAATTCCTTTTTAAACTTACCTATACTAAAATTAAGAGCATTTTTTCTACAGTCTTCATTTTGTATTTTCTCTAAATTATTTTCAAAATAACTTATCGCTTTTATTAAACTTTCTTTATTTTGTTTATAAAAAAACACACCCGTAGGATTATCTTTTATTTCTAATCCTCTTACTGTTTCTAAAGCTCCACCTTTACCATAAGCAATTACAGGTGTTCCACAAGCCTGTGCTTCAACTGGCGTTATACCAAAATCTTCTTCCGCTGCAAAAACAAAAGCTTTTGCTTTTTGCATATGTTCTTTTAATACATCAAATGGCTGATATCCCATTAATTTTATATTATTATGACCTTGAGCTATCTTTTGTATTTTATCAAAGTCAGGTCCTGTACCTATTACAATCAATTTTTTATCTGGCATCTGCGTAAATGCTTTTACTATTAAGTCCATTTTTTTATATGGAACCATTCTAGATGCTGTTAGATAAAAATCCTCTTTTTGATCACAATACTCAAATGCTTCAACATCAACTGGCGGATAAATTACATCCGCTTCTCTTCGATAACATTTCCAAATACGTTTCGCTATAAATTTAGAATTAGCTATAAAATAATCAACTCCATTACTTGTTCTTGTATCCCAGATTCTCATATAATGAAGAATTATTTTAGCTAACCAGCCCTTTAATCCTTTCGTCAAACCTGCTTCTTTCAAATACTGATGTTGTAAATCCCAAGCATAACGAATCGGAGAATGTACATATGATATATGTACTTGATTTGGTCCTGTCATAATTCCTTTGGCTACACAATGAGAACTAGATATAATTAAATCATATTTTGATAAATCTAATTGTTCAATAGCAAGTGGCATCAAAGGCAAATAAGATCTATATTTAGTTTTAGCTTTTGGTAAATGTTGAATAAGAGATGTTGTTACTTTTTTATGTTTAATAAAATTACGTTTATCCTCATCTAAAAAATCTACTAAAGCAAATACATCCGCTTCGGGATAAACATTTAATATCTGCTCTAGAACTTTTTCAGCTCCTGCATAAGTTACAAGCCAATCACATACCACTGCTATTTTCATTTAATAATTCACCTACATTTTTAAACTATTCAAAAACTACAATATCATCATCATTAATATATTTTCCAGATTGTACTTCGATAATAATTAAAGGTATTTTCCCTGGATTAGATAATTTATGCTTTACTCCCATAGGAATATAGGTACTTTGATTTTCGGTAAAAATACTTTCTTTTTCATTAATAATAGTCTTACCTGTACCTGAAATAACAGTCCAATGCTCACTACGATGATAATGCATCTGCATAGTAAGCGAAGCCCCTGGAACCATCTCTATCTTACGTACCCTATAACCTTCACTTTCAGTAAGTAAAGTATATTTTCCCCACGAGCGATACATAGTGACATTTTCTTTTGCTTCTTTTCTTTTATTTTGTTTAAGCTTATTCACTATATTTTTTACTTTTTGACTTTCACCCTTTTTGGCTACAAGAAGTGCATCTGGTGTATCAATGATCATTAAATTTTCTAAATCAATGCCAGCAATTAAGCGAGTGTCACCAATAATCATAGTATCTGTACAATCTTCCGCTAAAATATCACCTTTAAATACATTTTTATCCTTATCAGAAAGTACTTCTGCAATAGCATCAAAACTGCCAATATCATTCCAATAAATATTTTCCATTGGTATCATCATCATCTTTTGTGATTTTTCTGCTACTGCATAGTCAATAGATATATCTGGCATATTTACAAAATTATCTACTATATACTGATAACCATTTTGGGTAATATCTATTATTGCTGGCATATATTTAATGAGTTCAGCCTGCATAGTAGCTATGCTAAACATAAACATACCGCCATTCCAATAATAATTACCAGAAGATATATATTCTTTAGCTGTAACCAAATCTGGCTTTTCTTTAAAAGAAATAACTTTTTTAGCTAAGTTATTATTTTTCTCTGCTTCAATATAACCATAACCAATTTCTGGTTTTGTAGGTTTAATTCCTAAAGTAACTATATTATCTTTAGCTACATCTTGAGCATTTCTAATTAAATCTTGAAAAGCATCTATCGGTTTAATTAAATGATCTGATGGACTAACAAATAATATCTCATCATCATCACATTGCAATACATCTTGACAATAACTCTGTGCTAAAGCAATAGCAGGAGCTGTATTTTTTCCCATAGGTTCAGTGATAATATGAGCTTCTTGTGCATTTATAGTTTTTAATTCTGCTTGTACATGAAAAATATAGCGTTCATTAGTTACAATAATAATATCTTTTGCTTCTACTAAGCCTAAAAATCTCTCTATCGTTTGTGCAAGTAAAGATTTATCTCCAATTACATGCAAAAATTGTTTTGGATAACAATCTCTAGATAAAGGGAATAATCTAGTACCTCCACCACCTGCTAAGATAATAATTTTCATTTATTAGACTGCTCCTTTACTACAAAATACAGCTTTTATAGTTTTAATTAATAATATAATATCAATCCATACGGACCAATTGCGTATATACCAATCATCCATTCTCAATCTACCTTCAAAAGTTACATCAGAACGACCATTTACTTGCCAATAACCTGTTATCCCTGGCACTGTAGAAATAATAATATTATAAAAATGTCCCATCATTTCTTTTTCGCGTGGCAGATATGGTCTAGGACCTACAAGACTCATTTCACCTTTTAATACATTAAGAATCTGTGGTAATTCATCAAGACTAGTTTTTCGCATGATCTTGCCAGCTTTTGTAACACGAGGATCAAAATCATGTAGCTTTTGAAACTCATCCCACTCTTTTTTTGCCACTGGATTTTCTGCTAAATACTGCGTTAATAATTCATCACCATTTGTATACATGGAACGAAACTTATAACAAGTAAATTCTTTGCCATTTTTACCAATGCGTTTTGCATTATAGAAAATAGGTCCTTTGGAGTCCAATTTTACCCATATAGCACAAGCTATTATTATTGGAATCACTGGTATACATATCAATAAACCTACGACTATATCAAAAATTAATTTAATAAATTTATTGATATTACGAGCTAAATTATTACGAACTTTTATCAACATAAATTTTTCATCAAAAAAAGTTTCTAAATCAGCTCCTCCCATAGGAATAGCTTGTAAGTTAGGAATGATACAGATATTTTTTACCAATGGCTGTACACGATGAATAATATTTTGCATTTTCGCTTGTTCCAAATATGGAATAGCTATCAATACATTATTTACTCCTGTAGTTTTAATAGTCTTTTCCATATCCTTAAAATCACCTAATAGCGGATAATTTTCTAATCCTTTTACAGGATTTTTATCACTGATTAAACCTACTATTTTATAAGAACTCATTCCTATATCACTATTAATAGCTTTGACAAAAGCTAATGCTTCTTCTTGGGCCCCAATGATAAGTAAAGGAATTTGAAATATATTTCTTTCATCTAAAATACGCTTTAATAAATAACGCATTATTACTAGACAGATAAAACTAGCTAGCCATAATAAAGCTAGAAAAGCTATACTATGTTCAGTAGCATTTGCTCGCACAAAAAAGAATAATAAGACCGCAATAATACTATAGATACTACTATAAAAAAGAGACTCGACCCTCTGCCAAAAAGGAATAATGCGACGATAAGTCCTTGCAGCAGCGATAAAAGCTATATAAATAAATGGTATAACGATAAATAAATCTATATAGCGAAGATTTTCCTCACTAAAATATATAGCTATTATCTCTGCTAATAATACCGCTAGATAATCTGCCATCAGTGATATACCGGACCAAATTATGCGGATATTCTGTTTTAGATTAGTTTTATAATTTTGTGCCAATAAATTCACCTACATTGCATTTATTTTTAATTATAGTATAAAAGGAGAAGCTATATTTATCTTAAAATCTACACTTCTCCTTTTACCTTTATTTCCTATTATAAACCATATCTTCTACTATAATTATACAAAATATAACCAAAACTAATCATTATACCTAAAACAAAACCAATCGCTACAACTAATTTTTTATTTGGTTTAGCTGGCATATCTTCTTTTGGCAAATCTGCTGCATCGATGATCTGAATATCCATGGAGTCTTTCGCTTCTTGAATTCTTGTCTGTTCATAATTCTGTACAAGAGAAGTATATACTTGACCTGTGATTTTAGCATTACGTTCTAAACGCATATATTCTACACTATCAGCAGATAATGTAGCTATATTCTCTTGAGCTTCTGCTTGTTTTGCTTTCAAAGCTTCTAAAGAAGCATTATTTACAGATATCTGTACTTCTGTACTGATTTTATCCTTTAAAAGATTAGATTGCACTGGACTTAAAGTCACAGATTGAGAATTTACAGCCTTTGCTATCTCATCAGATAAAGATTTTTCGAGGCTATTTAATTCCTCTTTCGCTTTGATCACATCTGGATGTTCATCAGTAAATTGTTGCTGAAGTCCTACAAGTTCTACACGTTTATTGACTATAGACTCACGGATATTACCAATATTTGTATTATCAGAAACATTATATTCTAATAAAGATGCATTTTGCTGTTCTAATTGACTAGTCACACCAGCAAGTTTTGCACTATTTCCTTCACTTTGTGCTTGAAGCTGTGCAATACTATTATCATAATTATTTAAACTATCAATAATAGATTTAGTTTGAGCATCTGGTGCATAGATTTTATGTTCCTGCTGATATGCCTGTAATTTATTCTCTGCTGTTTCCATCTCTTCCTTAGCGATTTTCATGCGTTCATCAAGGAATTTTAATACAGAAGAATTATCTTCTTTATTTAATTTAGTCATCAAAGCTAAAAAATTATCTGCTACCCCTTGAGAGATCATCTGTGCTTCTTCGGGAGTTTTGCCATAAGCAGCTATAGTTATTAAATCTGTCTTTTTAATATTAGTAACTTCTAAATTTTTCTTTGCAAAACCTTCTGCTGTTAATTTTTCTTTATCTTCATCAGGTAAATCCAATTCAGCAATAATAGGTTCTAAAACTTCACGAGATTTCATAAGTTCTATATAAGATTCAGGTGAACCTGAACTCCCTCCACCTATATCTATACCAAAGCCAGCTGCCATAGCTGCATAGCCTGACATAGAACTTCCACCAGATTTTACACGCACAAGTGTAGTGGATTGATAAGATTTTGGTAAAACAAAAGCTACTATAGTGGCAATAATAGTACAAATTACTACTATCGCTATAACTATCATTTTCTTTTCCATCATTAAAGAAAACAATTTTTTTAAATCAATTGTATCATTATCTTTTGCATTATTTATATCCATTATTTCACTCCTAATTAATCAGTCAATGCTCTATACGTACTATATACATTGATAAGTGGTAATACGTCTTTATGGAAGTCAATTTTATTGGATTTAGGAATATATAAGATATCTCCATCTTCTAGGGCAAAATTCTGACTGATATCATGTTTTTCTATATAATCTTTAATATTAGCTTCTTTCACATACATAACGCCATCATCTATGCGAATGACTTGTACTTTTTTGATACGACCATATGTAGTCACCCATTCAGCTTTAGAGATAGCTGCTAATACATTCATATCATCAGAAGCTAATTCCACTGTACCTGGAGCATTCACTTCTCCCAATACCTGTACTTTTCTAGGTCCATAATTAGTGACGATTATTGACATATCTGGTATTTTAATATATCTGCCAAATTTTGCAGTCAATACTTGTTTTGCTTCTTCAATAGTTAGACCTGCTAATTTCACACTACCAGCATAAGGTAGATTTACATAGCCATCTGTACCGATCATAATGCTATCCAATCCCTGAGCATCTTTGTAGCCTATAATTCTAATTGATATCGTATCATATTTATATAAACGATAATGTTCATCATAATCATCCAATGATTTTATTGATGCTGGTTTAAACACTGAAGTATCTGCTGCATCCATAATCACTGCACTATCAGCAATATTTGTATATACATCTTCTGGTGCCGCAAAAGCAGTAGTTGATAATGCTGATACTAATAAAGCTGTAACTATCGCTTTTTTATAAAATCTTCCCATAAAATCCTCCACAAATTTTATTATTAATTTATAAATCCATTCTTAACTAATTTTATATTATATCATATATATGTAAAAATCCAATACTATATTATTTTCTTATTTTATATTTATATTTTACAAAAAAATATAATTTTCCTAATAATATCAAATCTAATCTTAGATATAAAAAAACTCTAGAATATAAATCCTAGAGTTTTTTTAATTAATCTTTCATTAAAACTTTATAAATATAAGTCATAGCTATAGCTAATAAAACAAAACCAGCTACTACACCGATCCAGCCACTGCCTGCAATACCTGCTACTAAATATCCTAAGAAAGAGCATGTAGCTACTACGATTACATATGGAACCTGTGTACTTACATGGTCGATATGGCTACATTGAGCCCCCGCAGAAGCCAAGATAGTAGTATCAGATATTGGTGATACATGGTCACCACCTACAGCACCAGCTAATACTGCTGCTACTGTAACTACTAAAAGATGTGGATCTGTAGATACTACAGCGAGTGCGATAGGAATCAAGATACCGAATGTACCCCAAGATGTACCAGTAGCGAATGCAAGACCGATAGCTACAAGGAAGAATACTGCTGGCATGAACATACCTACAGTAGCATTATTGGAAACGATACCACCAACATAACCACCGATATTCAAATAATCTTCACCGCAAACACCAGATAAGCTCCAAGCAAGACATAAGATAAAGATAGCAGGTGTCATTGCTCTAAAACCTTGGTTAAAACATTCACAGAATTTGCCAAAGCGGAGTACTCCACGTGGCACATAGAGTAAGAATGTGAACACTAAAGCGATAAAGGAACCAATTACTAGACCTCTAGCGGATTCACAATTAGCAAAAGCATCAGATACACTAGCACCATCTAAAATACCACCAGTATAAAGCATACCGAAGATACAGCCACCGATTAAAACGATAAGTGGCAATAATAAATCTAAGATTTTACCATTACCTACTATTTCCATCTGTTCTTCTTTATATTCTTCAGGAATAATTAATTTACCATTGCTTCTTTGTTCTAAAGTCTTCATAGCGGCAAAATCTTTACCTGTCCAAATCAAGAACAACATAAAGATAATAGTAAACCATGCATACATATTAAAAGGAATTGTCTGCAAAAATAAGGAGAAACCATCAATAGCACTGTCTTCTGGAAGTGAAGAACTAACTGCTGCTGCCCAGCTAGATACTGGAGCGATAATACAAATTGGTGCTGCTGTAGCATCAATGATATAAGCGAGTTTTGCACGAGTTACATTAAATTTATCAGTAACAGGTCGCATAACTGTACCTACAGTCAAACAGTTAAAATAGTCATCGATAAAGATAACTACCCCTAAGATAGAAGTAACAAGTAAGGAACTGCGTTTTCCTCTGATTACACTTGCTGCCCATTCACCATAAGCACGAGAAGCACCAGAGCGAGCAATAGCTGCTACAATAATACCTAATAAGACCAAAAATACTAAAATATATACATTTCCGCCAACTTTATCGGACATAATCGCAAAGAATGCATCAATAGCAGCTAATAAATCAAAGCCTGTGAACATTAAAGCCCCTACAAAGATACCCACAATCAACGACATGTATACTTCTTTTGTCGCCAAAGCCAATACTATGGTAATTATCGGAGGCAATAGCGACCATGCTGATTCAACCATTCATTTCCATCCTTTCTTATATATACAAATTATAAATAGTTAAAAACAATAGCTATATTATACCATCTATAGACTATTTGGCAAAATGCTTTTTGATAACAATATCCTGTCCTTATTGACATACTCCCCATGCCTAAATGCAGGGGATTCTTGGATACAAACGATACT
>ERZ836877.4884-NODE-4884-length-13302-cov-3.045067_pt1 | contig 13302 bp, 8 predicted proteins | sample MGYA00519469_ERZ836877 | MGnify/ENA primary metagenome ERZ836877 (study PRJEB31850, sample SAMEA3708809) | human gut metagenome | biome: human gut; feature: human-associated habitat; material: faeces | place: China | collected 2014 ... | reverse complement strand
AAATCTACGGACGAACGCGCCCCTTGCCTGTGCCAGTATCTTGCGTGCAGCCGACCGCTGCCTACGACGCTAGAGCGTGTAGTGCTCCTTGCCCTCGAAGACGTCCATGGCCTCCTCGACATCGTAATCGCCGAGCGTGATGGCGCTGATGGCCTGCGTGAGGCGCACGGCCTCGTCGAGCGAGCGCATGTGGATGTTGCGGCCGGTGGCGTTGCCGACAGCACCGCCGACGTGAATCTGGTCGTAGAGGCTCGAGAGGAACTCGCGGGCATCGGCCTTGGAGCCGCCTGCGCACACGAGGCCCGTGCGGCCGGCAGCGCGGCTTGCGATAGCCAGGAGCTCGGCGCTCGTCTTGCCGTCGGCGGCTGCCGGCGGGTTGACCTTGACGAAGTCCGCACCCAGGCACAGCGCCACACCCGCGGCACCGGCGATGAGGTCGGCGGCCTTCTCGTCCGTCACGGCCTCGCCGCGCGGGTAGATCCACAGAACGACGAGCAGGCCCTCGGCATGAGCCTCGGCGATGAGCTCGCCTGCCTCGGCCAGCATGTTTGCCTCGAACTCGCTACCCAGGTAGATGGTGTAGCCCAGGCCGACGATGTTGACGCCAGCCTCGCGCATGGCGAGCACGGCCTCGAGGTCGTAGAGCTGCGGGGAGTAGGGATCCTGCTGGGCGGTCTTGACCAGGTTGGTCTTGGAGTTCATCTTGATGAGGTAGTTGATCTCCGGGTAGTCAGCCGCGTACTGGGCCACCAGCCCGCGCTGGCCGGCGAGCACGCCGATCGTGCCCTGGTAGCCGATCTGGAAGAGATGCTCGGGGTCGCCATCGGCCGGATCGATGCCCTCGCCGTGGAAGTCCTTGTTGAGGTGCTCGATTTTCTGGTCGCAGGCAAAGAGCATGAGACGGCCGGTGCCGCGCGTGGCGGCCATGTAGTTATCGAGGTAGAGCTCGACGGCTTCGGGCATGACGTCAGCGGGAACGCGTACGTCCTCACGGGTAATCTGGGGCATCGTGGTAATCCTTTCGTTTTGGCGAGGCGTCCGTGCATGTGGGGGCGCGTCGCTTCAATGCATTGTCCATCATTGTACCGCGAGAGCGGGGGCAATATGTGCTCATTTTGGTGCCGGAAGTGAAATGTTCGCACGCCGCGTCGCACCTGCGCTCATGGTATCCTTGGGGGTAGACGTACCGAGCCAAGGGAGCGGCATATGCGCATTGCGGTTGCACAGGTAAACCCCCGTGTCGGCGATCTGTCCGGCAACATGAGCAAGATGCTCGATTACGCGCGGCAGGCAGCGCACGCGCACGTTGACCTCGTCGTTTTCGGAGCGGGGTCGCTCACCGGCGCGCACATTGGCGGTCTCGTCGATTCACATGCCTTCATCGAGGACGCGCATGACCACCTCTGCGCCTTCGCGAAGGAGTCGCCCGTGCCCGCGCTCGTCTCGTGCGCGAGCGTCAACGAGCTCGACGCCGATACGCTTGCCATCGTCCCCGAGCTCTTCCTCGCCGGTGCCGGCTCGCTCGAGTCGCTCGGCGCACCCGCGCTGCTCGAAAGCGACGTCGTTCCGGTCATCGAGCTTGCGGACAGCAACATCGCCGTGCTCTTCGACGGGCACTTCGAGTCGGGTAGCAAGCTTTCCAACGTCGACGTGCTCGTCGAGATGAACTACGATGCCTTCGGCGACCCGATGGCGGCCCCGGCGGCGCGTGGTGACCTGCGGCATCTCTCCGCGCTTGCGAGCGAATGCGGCGCACACGTCGTGAGTGCCAACCAGTGCGGCGCGGCCGATGCAGTCGTGTTTGCCGGAAACTCCACGGTCACGGCGCCCAACGGCAGCCTCATGCATGCCGCGCCCATCGACGAGGAGGACCTCTTCGTCTTCGACACCGCGCCCGGCGCCGTCCACGAGGTGCAGCAGCGCCCGGCCGTCGAACTCGACATCCGCGAGATCGTCTGGCGCGCGATTGTCGTTGCGACGCGCGATTACGTGCAGAAGAACGGCTTTTCCGATGTCATCATCGGGCTGTCCGGTGGCATCGACTCCTCGGTCGTGGCCGCGGTCGCGGTCGACGCACTCGGCGCGGCCCACGTGCATGGTGTCGCGATGCCCGGTCCCTATTCGAGCGATGCGTCACTTGCCGACGCGCAGGAGCTCGCCCGCATGCTGGGTATCGACTGCGCGGTCGCGCCCATCGACGAGCCGCTCGAGGCCTTCGAGCGCGTGCTCGCGCATTCCTGCGGCGGCAGCGTCGATGGCCTGGCTGCCGAGAATCTTCAGGCCCGCGTACGCACCGTCGAGCTCATGACGATCGGCAACAGCCACGATTGGCTTATGCTCAACTGCGGCAACAAGTCCGAGGCCGCAATGGGGTTCTCGACGCTCTACGGCGACACGGCCGGGGCATTCGCGCCTATCGGCGACATCTACAAAACCGAGGTCTACGAGCTAGCCGCATGGCGCAACGCGCAGGAGCCGCGCATTCCGCAGGCCATCATCGACAAGGAGCCGAGCGCCGAGCTCTACGCCGGCGCACGCGACACCGACCGCCTGCCACCGTACGAGCAGCTTGACGAGCTGCTCGAGGCGCACATCGAGGGCGAGCTGGGCGCGGCCGAGGCCATCGAGGCCGGCTTCGATGCGCACCTCGTGGCATGCGTGCTCGCGGCGGTCCAGCTCAATGAGTACAAGCGTCGCAGCGAGCCCATCGCGCCGCACGTGCTCGGGACGTCGTTCACGAAGGACCGTGCCTGGCCGATTACCAACGGCTGGCGCGATCCGGGCATCGTCTAGCGGGATTTCTCGGGAGTCGAGGGATCTCTCCGTTTCGTGGCCTTGCGGCCGCTCCAGTCGAGATGACAAAGAGGGGCGCTGCCTAGCTTGCCGTGGGCTGCGGCTCGCGTATGGCCTCTGCCGGCAGGAATCCCTTGACGCAATCGAAGATGAGGTCTTCGTAGACGACGGCGCCCTCGGGGCGCAGATGCTCGTGATCATCCCAGAGGTACTCGCCCACGTGGTCGACGACGGCCGCGTACCAATCGACGAGGTGCACGTTCTCGTGCGCGGCGGCGAAGCTCGCCAGCATCGGGTTGTTGTGGTCGGTCACGTCCTTCTCGTTGTAGACGTTGACGAGGAAGATCTGCTTGTCCGGGCCTACGAGCTCGTACATCTTGTCGAGTTCGTCGTCTTCGAGCATGAAGTTCGAGAAGCACGCGAAGATCACGACATCGCCGACGACGCCTTGCGCGAGATAATCCTTGTAGACATCGCGCGCCTGCCAGAACCAACGCCCGATGTAGCTGTCTATCAGGGCGTTCGTGTAGTGCGAGTAGAACTCGTCGGCGGAGTCTCCGGGCACGGAATCACCAATGAGCAATGGGTTGCGTATGCGTGCGAGACGCTCGGCCTCGGCGAGTTCGGCGGCTTCCTGGTCGAGCTTGCCCTTGAGGTAGTTGCTCGCGGCCACCGCGTTGCCGATGACGCCGTTTGCGGGCTCGTAGCTCGGCGGTGCGTCGCCGTAGAGCTGCATGGCCGCGCCCGCGGAGTGCCCCGTGCTCTTGATGGCGTCTTCGGGGACCTGGTACTCGTCGGGAATGATCGCGCAGCCTCCGATGGCGATTGCGGCGGTGAGGATGCTCGCGAGTGCCGGCGCGATGACGCGGGGGCGCGTGATGCCGCGACCGGGCTTGCCGCGACGTTCGCGCCAGCTCGCGATGGCACGCCCGATGGCGCCGTGGCGGATGGGGTTCTCGACGAAGGTGTAGGACAGCGCCGCCACCACGAAGGTGATGACGAAGACCGCGAGGACGAACCACCAGGCATAGCTTGAGCCGGGGTTGAGCGGCTTCATCAGCAGGATGATGGGGTAGTGCCACAGGTAGATGCCGTAGGAGCGCTGGCCGACCCACACAAAGGGCTTGAGGCTCGCGAAACGCGCCAGCCTACTGCGCGGGTGCACGAGCACGGCGATGAGCACGGCCGTGAGCACGGAATTGATGATGATGCCGCCGTGGTACATGAAGCCCGAGAAGCCGTCGATGAAGGCCATCATGCCGATGATGCCGACGAGTGCGATGACGCCGATCACGTCGAGGAAGTTTATGATGCGCGAAGGCACGTTGCGCGTGCCCTCCTCCGTGAGCGCCTGACCGGGCCAGAAGAGCGCGAGCCACGCGCCGATGAGCAGCGAGCAGGCGCGCGTGTCGGTGCCGTAGTAGACGCGCGTGGGGTCTTCGAGCGGGTTATAGAGCACCCACATGAGCGCGGCGGAGATGACCGCCAGCACGACGCAGCCACGGCGGATGATGGTCTTGCTCGCGCCGAGGCGGCTCACGACGAGCAGCAGTATGGGCCAGATGAGGTAGAACTGCTCCTCGATGGCGAGCGACCAGAAGTGCGTGAGCGGGGAGGGGTCGCCGAGCGAGTCGAAGTACGAGAGGCCGCGGAAGACGTACCACCAGTTCTGGAACCAGAAGAGCGAGGGCACGACATCGGGACGCAACTTGGTGAGCAGCGGGTGGTTGAAGAGCACGCAAAGCGCGGTGACCACCACCACGACAAGCACGATGGCGGGAAAGAGGCGGCGCACGCGGCGCAGCCAGAACTGCGGGAGGTTGACGGTGCCGGTCTCCTCGAGCTCGGCCATGAGCAGGCCGGTGATGAGGTAGCCAGAGAGCACGAAGAAGACGGTGACGCCGAGGAGGCCGCCACAGGCGAAGCGGAGGTCGAGGTGGTATGCGATGACGGCGACGACGGCCAGGGCACGCAGGCCATCAAGCGACGCGATGTAGCGTTTCTTCACCTTTTTGGGCGCTGGTCGCCCCGTGCGTCGTGCCGTCAATGCCCCTCCATCTTTCCAGCACGCAATATAAGCCGCGCGCGTGGCAGACGCAAGGTGTGCCTGGCACGCTGTCTCAAAAGGTGGCCAAAATTAGGAGAAAGCCGATGATATGAGACAGCGTGCCAGGCACGCTGTCTCAGGGTGCTACCCGTGGTATTCGGCGTAGACGTCCTCGAAGGCCTTGAGGGCACCGCGAATCGTGGCTTCGTCGCAGCAATAGCCGACGCGCGTCCAGCCCTTCGTGAGGAAGCCGTCGGAGGGCACGAGCAGCAGCTCATGCTGGCGGCAGACCTCGCAAAACGCCTGCGCATCGGGCTCGAGCGCCTCGATCCACATGTAGAACGCGCCCTGCGGGTAGATGACGTTGTAGCCGATGCTGGTGAGGCCATCGTAGAGGAGCTTGCGGTTGCGGTCGTAGGGCTCGACGTCGATGGGGGCGTCGATGCACTCGGCGACCGCGAGCTGGAAAAGCACCGAGTCGCAGATATAGCCGAGCGAGCGACCAGCGCCGCACACGGCCTTGTAGACGCGATCGAAGTCGGGCATCGAATCGGGGACGAGCAGGTAGCCGATGCGCTCGCCGGGCAGCGAGAACGACTTGGACCACGAATAGCAGACGAAGGTGGCGTCGTAGAGGCTCGGGACCCAGGCGGGGGTGAGGCCGTCGTAGACGAGCTCGCGGTAGGGCTCGTCGCTGATGAGGTAGATGGTGTGGCCGTATTCGGCGGATTTGGCGCGCAGGAGGTCCGCGAGCTGCGTGAGGTTCTCGTCGCTGTAGACCGAGCCGACGGGATTGTTGGGCGTGTTGATGATGATGGCGGCCGTCTTGGGTGTGATGGCAGCCTCGATCGCGTCGATGTCGAGCATGAAGTCGCTTGCGCGCGCGGGTACCTCGACGGTCACCGCACCGGCGTTGCTCACCCAGGTTTTGTACTCGGGGAAGTACGGCGTGATGGCGATGACTTCCTCGCCAGGCAGGACGACGGCCTTGATGGCTATGCAGATGGCGGCCGAGGCGCCAGCCGTGAAGTAGAGGTTGCCGGCCGTGTAGTGCGTGCCATAGCGGCGGTTGAGGTTTTGCGCGATGGCCTCGCGGGCCTCGACGAGGCCGGGGGACATGGTGTAGACGTGCATGGTGCCCTGACCCTCGCGCACGAGGCGCTCGATGGTCTCGTCGACGATGGCGGGGGAGGGTACGCTCGGATTGCCGATCGAGAGGTCGAAGACCTTGTCGTCGCCGATCTGGGCCTTGCGCTCGAGGCCGTAGGCGAATATCTCGCGAATCTTGTTGGGTGCGGCACCCAGGGCGTACATATCTTCGTTGATCATGAGGGCTCCTTTTGCGGGAGGTGAGGGCGAACGGGATGCATGACAGTGTAGCGCAATGAGACGGGAAGGGGAGAGATCCCTCGACTCCGCTCACTGCGTTCGCTTCGCTCGGGATGACAGGGGGCACTCCGTTCGCTTCGCTCGAAATGACAAGAGGCGTACGAATCGGAATTTACGCGGACCGTGTCGCAGGAGCGTAGTAGGATATCCGCATACTCAAAATCATCCGCGATTAGCCTTGGGAGCGCACGTGTCTGACAAACTCCGAACTCCGCTCGTCGATAAGCTGCTCACCGTGCTCGCCAGCATGGACAGCACCGATGAGGTCTACGACTTTCTGCTCGATTTGTGCACCGTGCGCGAGATAGCCGAGATGTCGCAGCGTCTCGAGGTCGCACGTCTGCTGGCGGGTGGCCAAAGCTACCTCGACGTGCAGGACGTCACGGGGGCCTCTGCCACTACGATCAGCCGCGTGTCGAAGTGCCTCAACTACGGGAGCGGCGGCTACGAGGATGCGCTGCGCATCATCGCGGCAAACGATGCCACGGGCGAGGCTGCGGGTTCGGAAGGCGAGGAGTAAGCATGGCGGAACAGGACATCCCCGCATTCGATCAGATCAAGGCCGCGAGCGAGGGCGAAGGCCCCATCCCCACGTCATGTCGCGAGGCCGGCACCTTCGTGCATCTGCACGTGCACACGGAGTATTCGCTGCTCGACGGCGCCACGCGCATCAGCGAGCTGTGCACGCGCGCCAAGGAGCTCGGCATGCCCGCCGTCGCCATCACGGACCACGGCTACATGTACGGGTGCGCGGAGTTCTACCAGGCGGCCATCAAGGCCGGCATCAAGCCCATCATCGGCTGCGAGGTCTATTTCACGCCGGATTCCACGTTGAGCCGCGACAAGCGCCCGGAGCTCTACCACATGATCCTGCTCGCGAAGGACAATCGCGGGTATCGCAACCTCATGCGCATCGTCTCGGATGCCGCGACGGATGGCTTCTATTACAAACCGCGCGTCACGCTCGAGGCGCTGCGCCAGTACCATGACGGCATCCTGGCCACGAGCGCCTGCATCGCCGGCGTCATCCCCAAGTCCATCGACCGTGGCGAGTTCGAGGTGGCCAAGGAGTGGGCGCAGACCTTCATCGACATCTTCGGCAAGGATGACTTCTACATCGAGCTGCAGAACCAGGGCCCGGAGATCGTGACCGACAACGGCATCAGCCAGCCGCGTCTCAACGACGCGCTGTGCAAGCTCGCAAACGAGATGGGCCTCAAGGTCGTCGGCACGAACGACCTGCACTACCTGCGCCAGGAGGACGCCTACACGCAGGACCTCATGCTGTGCATCGGCATGGGCAAGTTCGTGAGCGACACCAAGCGCATGAAGTTCTCGAACGACCAGTTCTACCTCAAGAGCCCCGAAGAGATGGCCGAGGCGCTCAAGGAGCATCCGGAGTGTCTGGCCACGACGCTCGAGATCGCAGACAAATGCAATGTGACCTTGGAGTTTGGCAACATCATCCTGCCGCGCTACCCCTTCCTCAAGGAGGGCGAGACAAACGAGTCGCTGCTGCGCAACATGTCGATGGAAGGTCTCAAGCGCCGCTACAGTGATCCGCTGCCGCAGGAGGTCATCGACCGCTTCGAGCACGAGTACGAGATCATCTGCTCGAAGGGCTTCGCGGCGTACTTCCTCATCGTGCAGGAGTTCGCGCGTTGGGCCAAGGAGAACGGCATTGGCGTGGGGCCAGGGCGCGGCTCGGCGGCTGGCTCGATCATCAGCTATGCGCTCGACATCACGACCTTCGACCCGCTTGCCAACGACCTCATCTTCGAGCGCTTCCTGTCGCCCGAGCGTACGGAGATGCCCGATATCGACATGGACTTCGACGATGAGCGCAGGCTGGATGTCATCCAGCATTGCCGTGACATCTACGGCCCGGAGCGCATCGCGCACGTCATCACCTACGGCAAGATGAAGGCCAAGCAGGCCGTCAACGACGCCGCGCGCGTGCTCGAGTATCCGGTGTACATGAGCGCCGCCATCTCGAAGATGATTCCCAACGACCCCAAGATGACGCTCGAGCGTGCGCTTGCGGAGAACCCCGACCTGCGCAAGCAGTACGAAAGCGACCCGGATACCGCCAAGATCATCGACGCGGCAAAGCGCCTCGAGGGCATCACGCGCGGCGAGGGCGTGCACGCGTCGGCCGTCATCATCTGCCGCGACCCGGTCTACGATTACGTCCCCACCAAGCTCGACACCAAGGGCGGCATGATCATCACGCAGTACGACGGCGTCATGACCGCCAACATGGGCCTGCTCAAGATGGACTTCCTGGGTCTGCGCACGCTTACCGTCATCTCGAAGGCGCTGGCCAACATCAAGGCCAACCACGGCATCAGCGTCGACCTCGACAACATCGACATGAAGGACCCGGCGATGTACGAGCTGTTCGCGCGCGGCGGCACGGCCGGCGTGTTCCAGGTGGAGTCGCCGGGCATGCGCGTGCTGCTCAAGAAGATGCGCCCGGACTGCTACGACGACATCGTCGCCGTCATCGCGCTGTATCGTCCCGGCCCCCTGGGCGCGGGCATGGTCGACGACTTCGTCGACCGCAAGCTCGGCCGCAAACCCATCGCGTACTACGACGAGCGCCTCAAGCCCGTGCTCGAGAGCACCTACGGCACCATGGTGTACCAGGAGCAGGTCATGAGGATTTCGGTCGTCATGAGCGGCTTCACCACGGGTGAGAGCGACAAGGTACGCAAGGCCGTGGCCAAGAAGAAGATCGCGCTCATGCGCGAGGTCGAACAGAAGTGGGCCGACGGCACGGTCGAGACCATGGAAGACCACTGGCTCAATGGCGCCGAGCGCAACGGCTACGACCGCAAGATCGCGCAGACGATCTGGGATGACGTGCTCAAGTTCGCGGAGTACGCGTTCAACAAGTCGCACTCGGCCGCGTACGGCATCCTCACGATGCAGACGGCGTGGCTCAAGGCACACTATCCCAACGAGTACATGGCCGCCGTGTTGTCGAGCTACACGGGCAAGACCGACAAGATCGTGCACTACGTCAACGCCTGCAAGCAGGACGGCATCGCTGTGCTGCCGCCGGACATCAACCAGTCGCGCGGCGACTTCACGGCCACGCCCGAGGGCGTACGCTTTGGCTTGGCGGGCCTCAAGGGCGTCGGCGAGAAGGTCGTCGAGCTCATCATCGAAGAGCGCGAGAAGAACGGACCGTTCACGTCGCTGCACGATTACACCTATCGCGTGCCGGGCGAGGCTTGCAACAAGCGCGTGGTCGAGGCGCTCGTCAAGGCCGGCGCCTTCGATTCGACGGGCTATACGCGCAAGCAGCTCTGGGGCTTCATCGAAGGGGGTTCGCTGCTCGAGCAGGCCGCGCAGCGCCAGCGCGACCGCGAGAGCGGGCAGGTCACGATGTTCGACCTGTTCGCGGAGGCGGATACGGGCGATAACGCCGAGGTCGAGGAAGAGATTCCGGCGCCCGATGGCATCGAGTGGGACCGCAGCATCAAGTTGCGTTACGAGAAGGAGTCGATCGGCATCTTCGTCAGCGACCATCCGCTGTCGCCATACGCCGGCGTGATGGCGAAGACGGCGTACGCTGGTCTGGGCTCGCTCGACGACGAGGATGTCTTCCACGACGGACGTACCTACGACTTCGCGGGTATGGTCGCAGACGTGCAGGTCAAGACCACCAAAAAGGGCTCGAACATGGCGATCGTGCGCCTCGAGGACATGGAGGCCGGCGTTGACTGCCTGTGCTGGTCGAAGACCTGGGAGGAGTACCGTCAGGTGCTGCAATCGGAGCTCGAGACGGGCGAGATCGCGGCCGTGCACGTGCGCGGCAAGCTCGAGCGCAGCGATCGCGGCTCGCAGGTCATCGTGTACGAGGTCAAGCCGCTTGCGGCTGACAACGGTGCCGATGGCGGGGCTGCGGGTGCGGTCAAGCGCGGACCGAGCGCGATGGCGATTCACGTGCGCTCCGAGATGTTCTCGAACGAGACGATGCACGAGTTGTCGGCGATTTTCGATAACTATCCGGGCGCACACCCGGTCACGCTGTTCATCGAGCAGGCTGATGGCAGGAAGTTCCGCGCCGAGCTGCCGGTGAGCGTCAACTGCGGATCGCGTGAGATGGTCACGCGCGTTGGCGAGCTTGTCGGTGCAGGTGCCGTCGAGGTGAGGTAACCCCGCAGGCGCGAGGCGCGGGTGCGGGAGAGCGCTGACGGACATTTGCGTTTGGGACACATTCGGGGGCCAATCCTGACGGGCATTTGCGTTTGGGGCGCATTCGGGGGCCAATCCTGACGGGCATTTGCGTTTAGGGCACATCAAATGCGCCCCAATTGGCAATTCTCGGCAGAATATGACGAAGACACGCGTTTGGGGCACATGGCAAGCGCCCCAAACGACAATTTCAGGCAGCTGCAAGCCGCAATGCATGCAGCTGCGTATTTTCTAGTGCAGCTCGGGCGAATAGCGCGTGCTTGGAAAATATGCATTTTTGAGAAAAATATCTCTGGAAAATATGCAATGCTAAAGGTAAGAGCTGGTTATGCTTAAGCGCAAAATTACTCGACCGCATATTCAGAGCAGGAAATACTGGCTTCGCGACGCAAATCTCATTCGCTATTGTCGTTCGGTGACCACTCCGCAGTTTCCGCTGCGCGCATATGAAGACGAAAGCAAGTTTCGCGTGTATGCGAGTGATCCGGGCTTACTATGCGCCATGTATGGCTTTGAGATGATGCAAGCGGTAATCGACGATAATCTGACGGGCCCCATGAAGGGCGGTCTTTACGAGAACGCAGTTGCGGATATGCTGGCAAAGGCAGGCTCCGATCTTCATTACTGGATGAACGATAAGGGAAACATCGAGATAGAGTTTCTGCTGGATAGGGACGCCAGTATTGTTCCCATTGAGGTTAAATCGAAGCGGGGCTCCACTGCGTCGCTCGATGCCATATTGGATCGTGATGACGTGGCTATTGGTTACAAGCTGTCATCGGGAAATATCGGCATTGTGGGCAAGAAGATTAGCCTTCCGCTTTATATGGCAGCATATATCGCAAGTACAAAATGACTAGTGCAGTTCAGGCGAGAGAAGTTTGCATTTTTGCAATTTTCAGCGTTTTGAAGTTTGCAAAAATGCAAATTATACCTGTTTGAAGTTTACATTTTTGCATTTCACCTGGTAGAGCCGTCACTTCTGACGATGCTTGATACTGTCGAGTACAGTCCCTCTTTGATTCGGCTCAGCATAGTCTAATAAAGAAAAAGATCGCTTTATCGTATAGGACGTCGCGGGTACGCAGAAACGGCGGATGTCTAGGGTCCGGGGCGTGCAGAGGCTAGAGGCCGGCGATTTCTGCACGTGCTGGGACGGCGGACCTAGAGATTCGCGGTTTTGCGTGCTGGAAACTGTAGGCGTGAGGCTTCGGCACAGGAGAGTCATTAGGGGCAACGCAATGAGTCATGTAAGTGTTGGAGGAAGGATTCACTAATATCAAATGAAAAGCACCGGTCCAAGAGGAAAATGACCTCCATACCAGTGCTTATGCATGAATAATCTTAAAATGCGATGAACTAAATGTCAAACCTATCAGTCTGTTTTACAACAATGATGTTGCGTTTGCGATTAACAAACAGAAGATTTTTCAGGGCTTTTAATGCAGGAGAAATCTTGCGAAGTTCATATTCGATTTGAATGTCTGTCAGGTTTTTAATTCTTTGGCTGTCATATATGACATTTGGTGATTGATGTATTGCTTCACGCACGATTTTTAATACTTTGTCTGGTTTTGGACTTCGAGGTGATTTGATCTCCCAGACCAAGCCAAAGATATTTGCGTCGGGCGAATTGCGATAATCGTCATTGCTTTTCTTCGGGAAAACCACGTCATGGCCACGTATTGCAAACGCCTCTGCTGTTCGCAGCTCGTGTGGCCAGACATTGGCTCCCGATTGAATGACTATGTTTCCTTCTAATCTCTTCATAGAGATCATTATACTTACGTTTAGCGACATCAATCTCGTTTCTAGCCTTTGCGTGAGATAGCGCTGAGAGGGATGTCTCCATGGGTTATCTTTTCTCGTTTAGATTTGCATGTCTTCTGGTTCGAATTATCTAGGTTCTGATCAATGCGAGGATTGAATTATCTTGCGTATAGGTAAATGTGAGTAGCGCATTGTCTGAGAGTCAGATTAATTTGAAATCTGATTAATGTTCTATGCAGATTAATAAGAAAACAGATTAATTTGTATTGTAAATAATTTATTAGTCATCTTAAATGAATAAATCACTTAATTTCTAACAATCTATATAGGGATAACTCCTTTAATAAATATATCATATTAAAGGATAAATGCTTTTATAGGTAAAAAAGTACTAATAGGATATAAATCTTTAATCGATATTACTTATTAAGTTATTAGCACAAATATATGGATTTCAATCTTAAGTGAGTTAGACAATTAGAATGTATATCCAAATAGAGAATGAAATCTTTTAAAATCGCTATCTGAATAGTTAGCAAAAATGGATGTTCAACTAACAAATGATATTTACAGAATTTGAACAGCTAGAATTTCGCGAAGTTCGAATAGCAAAACTCCGAAATTGCATAGCGGTTTCGAAAATGGGGTTCGATTTTCGTATATCGGAGTCGAAAATGGGTCAAAATCGCGTAGCTCGGGTGCCAAAACTGAGCAAATCGGGGCTTGGAATCAAGGGCTTGCGGCTCGGTCGGTTCTCATGGCTAACGGAGCGATATCCCTTGCAAAAACGACGCGTTTAAACGCCTTCTAACGGGTTTTCCGGGGTCATGGGGTGTCTCGGGGCGCAGAGACGCCCTTAGTGCCTCTCAGCGTCGCATATTGCCTCATCGAGCGTTTTGCGGGTCCTTCCAATCTGAACGGTTTCCGGGTGAGATTTTTGGCGTAGGGGGCTGGGTTGGCGCCTCCAGGGCTTAGAAACCCATGCGCCCCGGCAGGCTGCCCATGTCCCTGGGTTTTAGCTGTTGCTGCGGCCTGAGGGCACGGGCAGAGGAGGGGTGAGGAGCGGGACGTATCCATCGGGGCTTAGAAGACCATGC
>ERZ836877.4883-NODE-4883-length-13304-cov-17.851838_pt1 | contig 13304 bp, 7 predicted proteins | sample MGYA00519469_ERZ836877 | MGnify/ENA primary metagenome ERZ836877 (study PRJEB31850, sample SAMEA3708809) | human gut metagenome | biome: human gut; feature: human-associated habitat; material: faeces | place: China | collected 2014 ... | reverse complement strand
TCTAAAGATAAATACTTTTTAAAAGGTCTGGAAGTTTGTAATGCGTCAGCCCTGCATATATGGAAAAGCTTTAGCACATCTGTCAAAAATATGAAAAGTTACGATTTTCGACGAATATGCTAAAGCTTTCTTTTGTTTACGGGTATTGAAATGCAATTATCCTAAGAGATCGGCCACTTTCTCCCAATTGATTAGTTTCCAGAAAGCCTCGATGAAGGCGCCTCGGTTATTCCGGTAGTCAATGTAATAGGCATGTTCCCATACGTCAATAACCAATAAAGGTTTCAGTCCGTCTTTTAACGGATTGCCTGCATTGGGTGTAGGCAACAGAGACAGTTTCCCGTCTTTTCCGAGCACAAGCCATACCCAACCTGACCCGAAAAGTCCTAAAGCTGCTTTCGTAAAATCTTCCTTGAATTGATCAACCGAACCGAAATCGCGCGTCAACAATCCGGCCAGATCATCCGGTAAGGAAGGTTGTTCTGGAGTTAATAACTGGAAGAAGAAGGTGTGGTTCCAGGTTTGAGCCGCATTGTTGTAGATTCCGCCGTCTGCCTGGCAGACAATCTGTTCCAGTTCCAGGTTTTCATAGGGCGTTCCTACAATCAGTTTATTCAGGTTGTTTACATACGTCTGAAGGTGCTTTCCATAATGAAAGTCGAACGTTTCTTTGCTCATCAACGGAGCGAGTGCTTCCATCTCGTAAGGAAGCTTGGGCATCTGATGCATCATATCTTTTCGTTTTAAGTTTGTTAGTTTATCAGTTTCTTGTTCCTGATTGTATAAGTTTCTGATTCTCGTATTCATAACTTATAGGTCAAGTACTAATAAACTAACAATCCGGCGGAACATTAAGTTTAGGAAATAGCCGTTAATCAGCTAACTTTTCCTTTAGGTAATGTCCGGTGTAGGAAGATGGGCAGGCGGCTACCTCTTCCGGCGTTCCGGCACAAACCAGGTTACCGCCGTTCTTTCCGCCTTCCGGTCCTAAGTCGATAACATAGTCCGCACATTTGATAACGTCCATGTTATGCTCGATGATGACTACCGTATGACCTCGTTCTATCAAAGCATAGAAAGCCTTTAATAACGTCTTGATATCATGGAAATGCAGACCTGTTGTCGGTTCATCGAAGACGAAGAGCGTTGGCTGCTGCTTTTCCTGTCCTAAATAGAAGGCCAGTTTGACGCGCTGGTTTTCTCCTCCGGACAACGATGAGGACGTTTGTCCTAATTTGATATAACCTAAGCCGACTTCCTGTAGCGGCACTAGCTTTTTGATGATCTTCTTTTCTTGTGTTCCCGGATTTTGAGAGAAGAACTCGATGGCCTGGTTGACAGTCATCTCCAATACATCGTAGATGTTCTTTCCCTGGTATTCTACTTCGAGAACGGACGACTTGAAACGCTTGCCGTGACAAGCTTCACATTCCAACGTGACATCAGCCATGAATTGCATCTCTACCGTGATGCGGCCTTCGCCTTTACATTCTTCACAACGTCCGCCTTCCTTATTGAATGAGAAGTAGGCAGCAGAATAATCCAGTTGTTTAGCCAAAGGCTGTGCACCGAAGAGTTTCCGGATTTCGTCGTAGGCTCCGACGTACGTCACCGGATTTGAACGGGAACTTTTCCCGATTGTATTCTGATCGACATATTCGATATCCTTGATCCGGTTCAGATCTCCTGTCAAAGCCGAGCAGTCGATTGTCAGACGGGCATCATCCAGATGCTGTTTGACACCTTCATAGAAGATATCGCGTACCAATGAACTTTTACCGGAACCACTGACTCCGGTTACAACCGTTAATATGTTTAACGGGAATTTGATATCAATTCCTTTCAGATTATTCTTGCGGGCACCTTTCACTTCGATGTAACTGTTCCACGGACGGCGATAAAGCGGGAGTTCGATCTTGTCTTCTCCTGTCAGGTATCTGACCGTATAACTGTTACTCTGGTTTTGCAGATGGGCTACGTCGCCTTGATAGACAACTTCACCACCCAAGCGTCCGGCTTTCGGACCAATGTCGATAATATAATCGGCAGCCCGGATGATTTCTTCGTCGTGTTCAACGACAACAACCGTGTTCCCTAATTGTTGTAACTGGCGTAAAACATGAATCAACAAGTCGGTATCACGGGAATGCAGACCGATACTTGGTTCATCCAGAATATATAATGAACCCACCAGGCTGCTTCCTAAAGAAGTGGCAAGGTTGATACGCTGACTTTCTCCACCTGATAAGGAAGATGAAAGACGGTCGAGCGTCAGATAACCCAAACCAACGTCAAGCAGGAATTGAAGGCGGTTTTTGATTTCAGTCAGCAAGCGATTGGCAATGGCGGCATCGTTCTCATCCAGATTCAAATGGTCGAAGAAAGCTTTGGCTTCTGTAATTGGCATGGCCACGACTTCGGCAATGTTCTTCCCTCCTATTTTCACATACAATGCTTCCGGCTTCAAACGTCCTCCTTTACAAGCCGGACATACAGTTTTTCCCCGATAACGGGCCAACATAACCCGATATTGGATTTTATATAGATTCTCTTCTACATATTTGAAGAAATCGTCGATGCCGTGTACACCTTTGGCTCCGTGCCACAACAGATCTTTTTCTTTCTCGGTCAGTTCGTAATAAGGACGATGAATCGGGAAATCATAGCGGGCACTGCTGACGATGAAGTCTTTCAGCCATTCGCCCATCACTTCGCCCTTCCAACAGACCACGGCGCCTTCGTAAACAGAAAGGCTTTTATCCGGTACGACCAGGTTCTCGTCGATTCCCAGCACTTTCCCGAAGCCTTCACACACCGGACAAGCACCCAACGGGTTGTTGAAGCTGAACATCATGTCGGTCGGTTCGATAAAGGTCATGCCGTCTGCCTCGAATTTCTTGGAAAACTCTTTCAAGATGACTTGGTCTTGCAAATAGATACGGATCCGACAAACACCATGTCCTTCGAAGAAGGCTGTCTCTGCCGAATCAGCCAGTCGGCTTCGTAAGGATTTCTCCTGCGAAACAGCCAGTCGGTCGATCAACAGTTCAATCGGTTCCTCCAATAACTTCGGGTCAGCCAAGGCTTCTGCGATCCGATAAGCTTTATCATGGATAAACAAGCGGGTATAACCTTCCTTCTGCAAGATCTCCAGTTGTTCCTGTATCGAGCGGCCTTCAGGAAGAATGACCGGAGCGAAGACAGCGAAGCGCGTCCCGTCCGGGTATTCCAATACTGTCCGGACGATATCGCTGACCTGATGCTTCTTTACTTCTTCTCCCGAGATCGGAGAGATTGTCTTTCCGATACGGGCATAAAGCAAGCGCAGATACTCATAAATCTCGGTCGAGGTGCCTACCGTCGAACGCGGATTCCGCGTATTGACTTTCTGCTCGATAGCAATAGCTGGCGGGATTCCTTTGATGTAATCGCATTCCGGTTTACTCATGCGTCCCAAAAACTGACGGGCATAGGCTGAAAGACTTTCTACATATCGCCGTTGTCCTTCGGCATACAATGTATCGAAAGCTAACGATGATTTGCCGCTACCCGACAGTCCCGTTATCACTACTAGTTTATTGCGAGGTATTTCAACATCTATATTTTTCAGATTGTTGACTCTGGCACCTTTAATGAAGATTGAATTATTCTCGGACATATTTTCCCTTTTCTTGTTTATGCAAAAGTAAACAAGTTCCGTATATAATTAGGCACGGATTACACGGATTTCACAGTAGAAAAATATTTACCGTGTTAATCCGCGAAATCCGTGCCTAATTCTTATTATCAATAATTGTCAATTATCAATTCAAACGAAGCTTGTATGCCTTGCCTCCTACCCGCACGATATAGATGCCGGGTTGCAGGCCGTGGTATTGCTTCAGACCTATCTGCTCTTCGTTCTTCACGACCGCGCCGCTCATGCTGACGATGAGGACAGCCTCGCGCTGCGGTGTTTGAACGAATAAGGAACCATCCTTGGTATAGACTTTCACACCCTCGATAGATTCGATACCGGTCGGGTCTTCTTTTTCTTCTGCTCCCAGGGGGCACAGTAGCAAATATCCGAGGCTTAAATTTGTAGTATATGTCTATATTTTCTTGTTTAATGCTTAAATGTTTATGAGAAGCATTACCTTTGCACTCATGAATAAGCAATCAGCATTTGACTATAAGATTCTGGCAAGTTACCTTCTACCCAAAGGCATACTTGAGTTCTTCGACGTTACAGCCGTTAACGAAGATCACACAGGCATTATTGAAGAGACAGGTGATGAGCGTGTCCTTCTTCACATCTATCTTGACGAAAAAGATGCACGAGAAGAAGAGTGGCACAACCTTAAGCCCAATGGTTTTACGGAAATCCGTCAGGTTAACGACTTTCCTATCCGTGATCACAAGGTCGTTCTTCATGTCAGACGTCGCAGATGGTTAACGGCAGAAGGCAGAAACATAATCCTTGACAGATACTCGTTGCTTGCTGATAACACCAGCTACTCTAAAGAGTTTGCTGATGCCTTAAAAAAATATTTGGATACCTACCCGATAACGGCCCGCTCGCTGGGGCTATACTTTTAAGGTAGATGGCAATAACCTGGAGCGTGCTTACAAGAATCATCTGAGCGGTTTCCGTAATTGGGAACAAGCCTGTCATGCAGAGGACTGGGTGCTGCATCCTGAGAACATAGGCAAACGGCTGGTCATTGACGAGACCATGCTTCACAAGGATCTGATGACATTCTTGACCAACAAAGAAGGACATGGTAAACGTCACACCTTAATAGCAGCTGTAAAAGGCACTAAGGCCTCAGATATTATCAATGTCCTTATGCAGATACCGCAGGAACAGCGGGAGCAGGTCGAAGAAGTTACCATGGACTTCTCTGACAGCATGTTTGCAGTCGTCACAGAAGCCTTTCCTAATGCAGCCATAGTCATCGACTGCTTCCATATCATCAAGCTTTGTATCGAAGCAGTGGAGGAACTCCGCCTAAAAGCTAAACGAGAATCACAGAAGGCACAAAGCAAGGAGAAAGCCATGTTCAAAAAGAAACTTAAACAGCTGGCAAAGAGCCGTAAATACTACCGCAAGAAACATCCAAAGAAATACAAAGGCAAGAAGCGGGGACGCAAGCCACAGAGGTTGAACAAACGCTTCAGACTTACTATGCTTGCCAATGGTGAAACTGTCATAGAACTGCTGACAAGAAGCAAGTATCTGCTGAGTGTGAGTGGTGAGAAATGGACTGACAGGCAGAAAACACGTGCAAAGATACTCTTCAAGATGTTCCCAAAGATAAAGGAAGCATATACTTTGATTTGTAGCCTAAGAAGCGTGTTTAGCAACAAGTCTATCGACCGAGCTGCTGCTAAGGTTAAACTGCATGAGTGGTATCAGAAGGTATCAGCTTGTACGTTGCGTGAAGTAAAGGCTGCAAGGGATGCCATCAAGTACAAGGAAGACGAAGTACTAAACTATTTCATAAACAGGTCAACCAATGCTCATGCAGAATCTCTTAACTCTAAGTTGAAAGGCTTTAGAGCACAACTCCGCGGTGTGCAGGATTTACCTTTCTTTATGTTCAGAGCGTCTATGATCTTTGGATAACGTGATTATATTGCCACGGACTTATGCAACTGTGCCATCAAGGAACAATGTAAGCGACACTCCCATCGAGACTGCCTGCATGATAAGTAAAATGTCGGACATTTCTCGCATCTAACCGTGTGTTAATCTTCTATGGCAAAAATACAACATTTATCTGAAACCATCTATCTTTCGTATTCCGTTAAAATGGGTGGCTACCCAATCCAAACGGAGTACCAAAGGGCGGTATGTCATAATTGCAAATAATTCTGACACACTTTAAGAGGCTGCATCAAAATGACTATTTTGATACAGCCTCCCCAAGTCTTTGCGAGTTCTATTTTCGCATTAAAAGTATATTTCTATTCCATCAGAGGCTGAAGAATTGGAAATGGCAGTCCTTGAGATGAGGCATTTCATCGTTTTTGCTCGAATCGATATGCCATACGTTGTTGAAATCGAATCCGCCATAGGAAGATTCTTTTCCTTTGTTACTCTTTTTGATTTTGTCGCAGTTCCAGCCTTCCGCAGTACCTTCCAAGTAATAGAGATGATGGTGATACCACACCGATCCACCTTTGTGCGTTCCTACAACACCGTTACCCTTTTCGATATCACCCGAGCTGTAGCAACATTGCACTTCCGATGTGTGATCTACATATCCGACGATTCCTCCGGCATCCTTATCATGTCTGGACGGAACGGGGCCTTTGTTATAGCAATCATGCACCATCCAATGGGTATCATCTATTGTGCTGCCTAAGGCTTGTCTGCCCAGCACACCGCCTACATACGAATCATAATGGTCGCTGGAGATGGTACCTGTGTTGCAGCATCTCGCCAATTCGATGTTATCATTCTTAGTCACAGATGAGCTGGAATGCCATCCAAATCTTCCGCAAATGCCACCGACGTTTGATGCGCCGCTTGACCCACCTTTAATATTTCCATGGTTGGCACTGGAGAAAATAGATGATTTGGCAATATCGCCATAGCCTAAGATACCGCCAATGCTTCCTCCGCCGTTGTTGGTGACAGAGCTGAAGTTGACCGAATTGTTGATTTCATTTCCCGTGGATCCGTTTCCGGTGATGAATCCGACACAACCGCCTACATTATCTTTTCCAGAGACATCTCCCGCATTGACCATATAGGTCAGAACCATTTTATCTCCGCCTCCTACTTTGGCTTGGCCGAAGATACCGCCAGTAGCTGACGACCCATCCACTTTGCCATAGTTGATGAGATTAGCTACATCTCCATGGTTGTATTCCAAGAATCCACAGACACCTCCTGTCATGGAACCTGAACTATTGGTTACACTCTTTCCCTTGTTAATACAATTTTTGAACGAATAACCTGCGTCAGCCCAGTGGATCTGGCCAACGATTCCGCCTACTCGCTCTCCACCAACCACCGTGCCAGAGAAGCATACACCGATAATGCTTGACGAGTAAGCATATCCGACAATTCCTCCCATGGCCGTTCCGCTGGAAGAAGATCCTCCATAAGGAGAACCCGACGATACCGTTCCGGGGAAATGGCTGGTAAAACTATCGGCTTTCGGTATGGAGTTGTCCAAAGAGACGTTGGCTTTGCCATCAATGACACTGCCGTTCAACGCTTGGCCCACTACGCCACCTACAGCATCCGGACCATAGACGTGCATATTCTGGTCAAACGTAAAATTCTCTAACATCAATGTATTAGCGTCTAATCGTCCGATCAATCCTCCCGCGGTAGTTCTGTAGGCCACCACTTGTGTATTGAGCGTGAATTCATCTTTTGCGGTCAGAGTGCATTTCGCTAAGCCTATGGCACCTCCTACTGATTCGTTGCCTTCAATAGAGTTATATCCTCCATTGTAGACTTCTGCTATTTGCGAGTTTCCGTCGACCTTGATCTCTCCTGTCGCATCGCCGATTAATCCACCTACACTTACATTGCCTTTCACGTAGGAATTGAACTGACTGTTATTGATGGTCAGATTATTCGACCTGTACACTCCAATGAATCCCCCCACACCGTTGCCGTCGCTGCGCACTGGTGCTGCCACTTGCGCATTGATAATCTGCGAAGTAGAGCTATTGGTCAGTTGACCTACCAATCCTCCCGCTGATCCGTCTTTGCTGTAGATAATCTTAAGGTCGATGTCCTCTTGAGGGATTGCATGGAAAAGAGAAATGTTCGAAGCATATAATTCACCATTGTTAATGAAGCCTGCGATACCACCAACACGTAATCCTTTGGCAAGGATACCAATGGTGCCCGATTCCTTGCCCGGCGCCAAATTGGTGTAGTTCATCACGGTCAGCTTGCCCTTTGTCAAACCAACCAATCCGCCGACACTACTCGTTCCGCTAACAGTTGCCAAAATCCGGCAGTTGGTGGCGGTAAGATTTTGGCTCATTCCAATGAACCCACCGATGTTATTACCGCAATCCTGTATGCTGCCACTTACCTGAACCCCTTCTAAAGAGACGTTTCCTTCCGTCTTGCCGGCAATCGCTCCCGCATTGTTCTTGACACCTCTCATGTTGGCATTCACATTCAAATTCTTGATGACTGCGCCGTCGCAGAGGACCTTGAACAATCCGATGTTCTGGTCTTTATCAGAGTTGGAGCCCGTATAGTTGAGCATGATGGTGTGTCCGCCTCCGTCATACGTTCCCGCAAAGGTGTAGCCCGCATAGTTTCTGCCGCTATACACGTCGCTCAAAGGAGGAGCGATGAAATCGCCCGCTTGCTTGAAGTATATTCCTTTTGCGTGGTTGATGGTATCCTTGTATAGTCCGAATGCGAACGTGTTGAAGTCTTCCGCCGTGTAAATCAAGTAGGGATCCTCGGCGCTTCCGTCACCATTCTCCAAGCCGTATTCCACCTCATTACTCATGATCTGATGGAGCATCTCATTCTTGAACGTAGCGATTAGACGAGCGCCCAACTTCTTGCCGTTTGGCAAAAAGCCTATCACATCGTAGTCGCTATCTGCGAGGCTGGCGTTTTTTGGAATTTGAACACAGAACACGCACTTGCCATCCACGACGCTGACCATCGCATCGAATTCCTTTACAGACGAATCGGTATGCGAGCGAAACTGAACGGTGATATGTTCCGTTGAATCAGGAACCTCCCATACATTCTTTTCCAACGAAAAGGTACTCAGCTTGTAATCCTTGGTCGTTTCCAGCTTTGAGCCAAACTCGTTCGACAAGTAAGGGTTGTCGTCACTGCAGCTATTGCCAACCATCAATAGGAGGGCTAATAATAGACTGACTATAGGTATTCTTTGTATTTTCATCTGATAATCTGATTTTAGATTGTATATTCATTCTTATTGCTCGATCGTTTCTTCCATTTCTGAATGGTAAGGCACCGGGAAGTAGCCTTTGCTATTCTTCACTTGCCACCTTGCGAAATTACCACTGAAAGCCCAATCCTTGTAAGTATCTTCTTTATACAGCTTATCCAAGGTAAGGTATTTTCCGAAAAAGCCGGAAGGAGGCACTTCTCCAGAAGGCACCTGCAAGTATGGGTCATAATAATAGAGGTTGCTAGTCGTAACGGCATCTCCCCGGCTGTAGATGACATAATTCCAGTTTTTGCCCACGTTCAAGCAATTCTTAATGACAGATCGAGAGTCAGCCCTTCCGACCACACCTCCTGTTTTGGAGGTTGCTTTTCCATTGAACGGACCGGCATTGACACAATCCGTTATTTCGCAGAATTGCTGGGCATGTCCCAAAACGCCACCTACTTTGTCGACTTTATCCACCTTTATTTCTCCCACGTTGAAGCATTGGGAAACAACCACGGCATTGTTCTGATAGTCGGTAGCACCTTCTATAACCGCATTCGCTCCTCCAACGACGGTCACGATCGGTGCCGCTACGGCCACTATGGCTGCGGCTGAGGTTCCTGCCGTAACAACCATAGAAGCTATGGCGAGGGCTGTTCCTGCCACACAGCAGGCACCGGCGATGCACTTCTGTACGATGCTCTGAATCTTTCTTGACTTTTCGATTTCCTTGTAACGCTCCTCTCGTTTGTTGTTGATATTGAAATTGACGGTGGTGTTGTTCTCGTCCGATTGTTCGTAGAATGATAACACATTGTTGGTGTTAGCCAACTGCAGTTGGGCCACCTCTGGGGTCAATCCGTCTGACAGCAAAGATATCGACCACGCACGGCCACCGCGTATGTTGCTCATCGCTTGCGCAACATCGCCAGCTATCTCTGACGTTTTCGCCTGCAACGAGCTTTTCATCAGCTGGAGTTCTTGCTCATCCACCATTTCATAGATTCCATAAAGGAAAAGTGACGCATCCGTGGCTAACAAGGCATACTCGAGTCCCGTTTCTGCCATATGCAATACGTGTGTTAATTTCCCAAAGACCTTAGCAGTTGTGCTAACTGATCCTTTCAAAGCATCCCCCGTTACTGCAATTAGCGGTCCGGCCACACCCAATACACATTCTACACTGCCCAACACACAGCCGACGATATCCATGGCCGACCATTCTCTGGGGTCGCCAATCTCACCGATGACACCGCCCGTCGGACCTTTGCCCGAATTGTGTATGTTTGCCAGGTTGCTGCAATAGTTCACCATCGTATAATTACCAGCCAGACCGATAACGCCACCGGCATAGTCGGCTGATACCTTCATGTCGCCATAATTCTGGCAAGCAAAAACGGCTCCCCATGTTGTTTTGCCTATGACACCACCTGCACAATGGCTGGATGCGGCGCTGACAACGCCATCATTGAGGACATTGTGAACGACCGCAATAGAGGTGTTACCAACAATTCCTCCGACATGCGCATCTGCGCCTAAGGCCGTCACGCTGCCGGTGTTATAAACCATGTAAGCTCCAAACTGAGATTCTCCGCAGATGCCGCCAACAGCTGTTTGCCCCTCTACAGATCCTTCGTTTGAGCTGCCTTTAACCAACGTGTTGTTGAACAGCAACTCGTCTGAGCCGATACGCGTGCTACCAATGATTCCACCAACGCCGGTGTGTCCTTTAATCGACCCCGTGTTCTTCGATTCGTGGATGAAAGACATTCCTGTTCCGCCAGCAATACCACCCGTACCAAATCCACCACTCGCCTTATCGGAAGGATCATACTGAGTAGCGCCCAAGATGCTGCCCGTGTTTACACAAGCCAAGACGAACAAAGAGTCGGCTGAGCCAACCAAGCCTCCGGCTCCAGTGTGCATCGAACTGACTGATGCGTGATTCTCGCTTTGCTGTACATTCGCATAAGAATATAATGAGCCCGCGCCCAACAATCCGCCTACGGCATAGTCGCCGCTTACATTCGTGTTTTCGTTGATACAACTATCCATCAACAGCACGCTCTTCATATCGGCCACACCAATCAATCCGCCGTTGCCAACGCTGCCAGCACCACCCTTGATGTAGCCTTTGGTAGTGGAGCAAGAAGAGATGAAGGTCGTATCCGCTCTGTCTCCAGCGGTCACACTTGCCCCTACAAGGCTACCCACGGCATAGTTTCCTTCCATTTTCGGGTTAACCATCTTTACATTCTTGATATAGGCCTGTTCCACAAAGCCAAACAGCGCGATGCCCGATGAGTTCGGGCGATTACTCCAAAGGTTTTTGATGCTATACCCATTTCCGTCATACACACCACGGTAGGGGTTGGTAGGTTGCGCTCCAATCGGATACCATCCTTCGTTGTGGTCGCTATCCCACGATGCCTTGTCCATGTCGATGTTCGCCACCTGTTTGAAATAGGTGTATCTCGTCACCTCCGAATTCTGACGTTGGTCGTTGATGATGTTTCGCAGATTCTTCAAGTGGCTATAGCTGGAGATGATGTAAGGATCTTCCTTCGTTCCTTTACCTGAAAAGTTAAGGGAAGAGTTAAAACTATCGAGTATCTTCACCTCTCCCGAATTGGAAATTTCAACACGGCAGCCCAGACCGTATTCCACCCATGTTGTGTCGGACGAGCCAGCGGTCAGTTCCGGATATTCCAAAGCGAGAAGGCGATAGATGCCCGGCTTCAATCCCGTCTGGAATGTCAATATAGACAAACCCTCCAAACGCACATGATCGCCGATGCGACTAAACTCCCTGCCGTCTCCCGCCATTATCTTGCATCGGTACTCAGGAGAACGGAAGCTCTTTGTCTCCTCTTGTAAAGTAATAACTTTGTTTTCCCCGGCAAACAAGACGTTGTTATCTTCTTCGGGGGGATAGATCGGCTCATCGTCGTCGTGACAAGCGGCGAAAAGAGCACAAGTGCATACTAAATAAAGTAGCCAGCGGAATGTTTTCATCTTTCTTTATTTTTATATTTATACAATACTTCGGTAAATTTTTACCGAAAAATTAAAAGTTAAACAATAGAACCAGTAAAAGCTGGTTCGAAAACACTAAAGAGGTCATTGAAATGTTGTCAAAAACGAATGGTTAAGCATGAAGAAATGTGCTGAAAAAAAGTGCTAACCCACTGATAATAAATGCGAAAAAGTATTGCATAATTCGTTAGGTTTTAGTAAATTAGAAGCTAACTACCCATCTAATTATGGCTAAAGAAACACTCCTTATGCAATACCAATCTGAGTGCCTGTCGGCTCTCAAATCAATAGCGAATATACACAAACCTTTTGAAAAAACGTTCATGGACACCATGAAATTATTCATGGCCATCCCAGATCGTATAAACTTCCTTCAATTGGGCAGATATGGCTGTTTCTCAGAACAGACTTATCGTAACCTTTTTGAGCATGAAACTTTCGACTGGTTTGCGTTCAACGGCTCTATCATCAGCAAGCATCTCACAGGTAAAAGAAAAGCCATCGCCATCGATCCTTCCTATATCCCCAAATCAGGCAAGAAGACACCTTGGATAGGTTACTTCTGGTCTGGTTGTGCAGGAGAGTACAAGCGTGGATTGGAAATCATGGGCATCGGTGTCATTGACATCGACAACCATGAATGCATGACTTTAGGTTCCATTCAGACGCCGGATTGTAAGACCTTGGATAATATGGGCAAGAACCTCGTTGACTGGTACAGCTGCTATCTTATCAGCAGAAAAGACAAGATACAGAGCATATCCAGAACGGTGGTTGCAGACGCATTCTTTTCCAAGGAAACTTTCATAACGCCTATGTGTGAGAACGATTTCCATGTCATCAACCGCTTTAGGAATGATGTAATCCTGTACTATCCGACATTGGAACAGAAAACAGGCAAACGTGGCCATCCCAAGTGGTTTGACGGAAGGGTTGACTTTGCCAATCCGGATCTGACCCGGTGCAAGGAATACGAGGTGAACAAAGGAAAGCTATACGGACTGAGGGTATATGCTAAAGCTCTCAAAAGGTATGTTTCCTTAGCCGTCCGGTATCCGATGGACGGGAGGACAGACAAGTGGCAGCTTTATTTCTCTACAGACGATTCCATGGATGGACGTGAGGTGCTGGATTATTACAAAACCAGGTTCCAGTTGGAATTTTGCTTTAGAGATGGCAAGCAGCATGCAGGAATCACCAACTGTCAGTCTACCGACTTCAGGAAATTGGATTTTCACTTCAATGCATCGCTTGCTGCTATCAACTTGACGAAAGCAGCATGTAAGAGTCTCGGAATAACCTATTCCATATCATCCTGCAAGTCTTTCATACACAATGCTTATATGCTTGAACGATTTATTTGCGTGTTCGGGATTAACCCAG
>ERZ836877.4878-NODE-4878-length-13318-cov-2.498002_pt1 | contig 13318 bp, 17 predicted proteins | sample MGYA00519469_ERZ836877 | MGnify/ENA primary metagenome ERZ836877 (study PRJEB31850, sample SAMEA3708809) | human gut metagenome | biome: human gut; feature: human-associated habitat; material: faeces | place: China | collected 2014 ... | reverse complement strand
GTATGCTCACATATGCTCAAAAGTGGCTTAATTCCTACGTTTTTTACACTTTCATTGTGCATAGCAATATCACGGCAAATCAACTTTTTGCCCCTAATTTGCCCCTAAAATACCATTCTACTTCAAAATCTCATTGACTTTGTTCTGGATCATAGTTGGATCATATCCTGCTGCCTTGAGCCTGTCAACACGCTCCTGACCATTGCCCCATTTGCCTGCTATGACTTCGTGTGCCACAGCGTTGATAATCTTGTCCTCTGACATCTGGGAAGCCTTGACGAGCTTGTTGACCGCTGCCTGTACCTTATTGTAATCATATCCAGCCTTGGTCAGTCTGATCTTACGATCAGCACCGTTGCCCCACTTGCCCGCAAGGACTTCCTTTGCAATGATATTGATGCTCTTCTTGCCGGCTGTCGGCTTTGCAAGTACGGACACGGCTCTTCTGCCTGCCAGCTTATTCCATGATGCTGCGCTGATATATGCCTTGTTGAGGTCAAGGCTGCCAGCGTATCCTGCAAGCTTGCCAACAGATGTATACTGCCTGATCAAGCAATTATATTTTTCTTCGTTCCATGGGTGCTCCTGGTAGCCTGTCTCAACATCGTCTGGGTACTGAGCTATCCACAAGCCATATCCGGACTTTTTAACTGCATCCATAGCGCTCTTCTGGATGTATATCAGTGGCTTAATGCCTGTCTTTTTCTGCACATAACTGCACCACTGCAAGCACCATTCCAAATCCTTTACACCAAACAATGGGTTATTCTTTGCCTCCCAGTCAAGGACAAGTACCGCCTTGCCGATGTACTTCTTGCAGTATGCCAGGAAGTAGTTAGCCTCTTTCTGTGGATCTCCGCTATTTGCATAGTGGTATACTCCCAGAAGTTTTTTTCTACTCAAAACTTTATCGCAATGCGCTGCAAAGTATCTGTTCTTGTAGTCTGTTCCCTCTGTCGCCTTCACGATGCAGAAGTCATACGCTATCTTACCGAGATCTATGCCGGCATCGCCCTGCCAGGCACTGATGTCTATTCCATTCATTTCTCATCACGCTCCTTCTCTATGTCTCCGCCTCTGTAAAACCTCTTAAATATTTCAATCAGATAGTCCCATCCCCTGGTACAGATGAATGCAATAATAAAAGCACCAAAGAATACAGCTACAGGGTAATACCATAGCAACTGAATATCAAAATATGATAATGCTACAAACAAGCATATCTCACATATGATGAGACTTGTTATAAGCACCTGAAAAGAGGTTGGAATCTTCTTCAGTATTCCAACCTCTTTTGTAAACTCTGTGATAACTGTGATTAACGTGCAAACTGCTGCAACAACCAATAATAATATTGCTAACTTATCCATGATTATATCTCCTTCCTATTCCTGATCATGTGCCGCTTTATTCAGATGTTTTTCCATCTTGTCAATAGCCTCTGTGACTGGTCCATTACATCCAAGCTCCTTGAGACCTTTCAGGCATGCAAGTGTACCATATGTAAGCAGACACTGTTCTTCCTTCATCTTCTTAATCTCCACATCCTGTTCATTCTGCCTGGAATACCATTTATATATTGATATGAGTATCCCTCCTATCAGCACAAGAGCTCCAAGTACCTTCCCAACCTGAATTATTGTTTCAAAATTTATATACATGCTCAACCCCCTATATGAGATTTTTAGGTCTTGCAACTCCTACAACAACTAAGCTTATATTTGAATCTGCTTTGTTTGTATTTTTTGCTTTTACAGTAATCGAATATGTAGTCTGATTTATTGAAGAAGCTTCATATCCCATGTATGTGACACCACTAGGGATATTTTTAGGAATAACTAATATTCTACCCGTATTAGGCAACTCTACCTCAACGTCATGTTGAAGTGTCGTTCCTGCGTCAGTTCCTGGTATAGTCGCTGTTACTCCTACTATATCAGATATAACAAGGCTCTTTGTTGCAATTTTTTCCGCATAGCTTTGCGCATTAGCAGCATCTGTTTTTGCAGCATCTGCCGTGTTCTGTGCATTATCCGCTTTCGACGATGCAGTGTCTGCTGTTCTCTGCGCTTCCTCAGCCCTACCTATAGCTTCCTCAGCCATTGATGCTGCGTCATTTGCAATAGACTGTGCCTTTGCGGCTGTTTTTTCGACTTTCGATATCGTCTGGATGATATCCTTTGTCGTTAAATCTGACTCCTCTTTTGTATATTTATTACTAAGTGGGGGGAAAGTTGATGCAATCGCAACCGGCCCACTCGCATTTATTCCATCGTGTATAATTTTGTAAAGCGGCATGTCGGCGACACTTACATTATTGGCTATTATGCCAGTTTCATACACAGGTGATTGTGGCTCCTGTGAGGATTCTACAGGCTGCCCTGTCAAGATCAGCAATGACATATCCTCAAGTCCTTCCTCTGACAGCGTGTATCTTGCAACAAGAATATCAACTCGCTTTTTACCTGTTTCTCCACTAGGGAAAGTAAGATCTTCATATGTACCTGTAACCCTAGCATGGCATCCTTGAAACATAATGTCACACGGATATACTCTAAGTGTCGTTGAATTAACCAGCACTGGCGGCTGTGAGACCGACAAGAATCCATTGCCATCCCATTCCGCTCTGTGTAAGGCTCTATCATCTGCACTTGTTACATGTGGTTTCCCTGTTTTTCCTGTTATTATCTTCATAAAATCCGCCTTTCTTCTATGACACTGAATATTCAATGTCTATGCTGTTATCGTCTATTTTCGCTATGATATTTGTTATCTGTTTCTTGACGGTGATTCCTGTAATATCCTCTGTACCACCAGTAATATCCCCAATCTGCATTGACATATCTGGAAGTGTCATGTCAAGACTGTCTGCATTGAGCTCCTGAAGCCTTGCTATGCCTCCTGTTCTGAGTTCGCCAATACTGGAGGCCGAACTATAATCATATATTGCTGTGCGTTCTTCCAAGCCTTTATATGTCTGCGTATCGGTGATATTTCCCATCTTATCAACGTACAAGTGCAGCACTTGTCTATCTTTAAGTTCACCCTGGCCAAGGCAGATCAGATGATTATATCCATTCTTGACCTGTGTGATATTGTAGTTGATATCCGATCTCATACAATCCTTATCCTCTGTATAATCGTAAGGCACCGCACTACTCATAGTCACATATCCATCTTTAATCACAAGCCTGAGAACCCTGTTCTGGGTGCTCAACAGCGCACATATGCCATCATAGAGACTCACATATCTGTTGAACTGAAATGATTGTACATTCCATGATTCGCCTGTCATTCTGTATATGTTGCTAAGTCCTGCATCTTCAATAAGACTATTGATCACTGCTATAGCATCACCTGATACTATCTTGTAATCTTTGTCCTGAGGGGGTTCGATGATCTTGTCGCACAGGATACCTCTGAGATTTCGGCCAGTATATCGGATCTCCCTGTCTGCAGTAACAACTCCAACATTATCAACTATGCCACCGTATTCTGTGTTGCTGATATACCACCATGAGCCACCTCGCAGAATGTTATTATCCCTAGCTACAGTTATCTCAAAATCCTTATCCTTTGCAATATCCACATCTGCGCTGAAGTTCCTGAGATATCCCTGTTCTACCCTGTCTGCATCAGTGTATATCAACCTTATGTCCATTTTGGTTCACCTCTCTCATGTATTACACTTAAATCAAAATCAAAGCTTCCATTCCACATCACACGATGATTCCCGGGGGATATCTTTTCAAACACATCGCTTTGCTTGTCCCTGTATCTGAACATGTTTTCCTGTGTTCCATCTGCTTTCACAAGAGTTATCGTAAGCTCTGCAGAATTAATAACGATCTTATCTCCATCGCCAACAACACACCTAACGCTGTAGTAATGATTGTCAACATATATGACTGGATTAACAGCACCACTATGTATGCTGAGTACAAAATCACAGTTTCTGAAGTCGTCCACCTCAAGCTTACTGATATTGTCAGAAATTGAGTTGTAATCATATTCATAACAATACTCATAGCCTTTACCTTCAATAAACTTATCTGGTACATGCTTATAGTTGTGCAACTCTTCCTTCATCCATCTGCCACCATCTGTTACTACTTTAAGTGACAGATTCATCGATGTCGCCACGTCAAGATAATTGCTCTTCGCCGAACTAAACACATAGCATTCAAGATAGTAATCTCCTATATAGAGCCTTCCCTTCTTTTCTGCTATAATATCCTTCTCACAAACCTCATACAGCCTATTCTTAATATCTGTACACTTTTTCTTATTTGCCGCAGATATAACAATAGGGATGGTCTTTGAGACCACCCCTTTTCTAAAATTCTCGGCACGGTTTCTGCTGCTATCGTATGTATATTCGTAGTTTCTGAGATCGTTTGAGTTGGCAAAGATACCCTTCTTCCCGAACTCTATAGTCTCACCTAAGTGATTCACATATCTAAGCTGTTCAAGCATTCGCCTTCACCATCCTTCCAAACTCCCTGCCGTCTATCTTTAGTCTTACCCCATCAGTCAAAGCTTTCACTATCAGGTCATACAGATTATCATCTATATGTTTAATGATCTCTAATATCTTATACAGTACATTCAAGCACTCTGAGTCACCTCCCACAGGTGTTCCACCTGTTATATCTGCCATATCCTCGGCTACCTTCTTGATCCAGCCAGTATTCTTCTCAAGTGGCACAACAGCCTCAGCTCCATTACCCTCAAGGATACCAACCTGACCACGCTTAAGCACACCACCTTCAGCAAGTTGCGGAGCGTCAAGCTCATCTATTCTCGATATCGACACCTTTGGGATCTTACTCAAGACTGATATAGCCGAATTGATTGCCCGGATAAAGCCATTGATAATCCCTGTAGCCTTGCTCAGTATCGCATTGACCGCTGATGTCACAGCACCAGATAATCCGTCTGCTATTGCTGTTCCAACCTTGCCGAATATATTCTTGATCTTCTGCCATGTTTCTGAGAAGAAGTTCACTATCGGAGAAAATTTATTCTTAACCCCATTATATGCCTTGCTGAATATATCACTGAACCATGTGCCTACATATGCAAATGCACCTTTTATATTGGATCCTATATTACTAAAAAACTCTGGTGCCGCGTTCCATGCTTTCTTGATTCCCCGCCAAGCCGCAGCAAATGATTCTTTACAGTTATTGATCACTTTAACTATCAACTTGATAGCAGACTTAAGCGTTCCTGAAAGCATCTTACAATACCATTCAAGGATTGGTTGCAGCACATTTAGGTAATCTTCCAGCAGCATCGAAAGTAATTCCACCAGTGGTGGTAATATCATATTGATAAGATCTGTCAGCGGTGTGACTACCTGCATTACCAAGTCGATAATCGGTGTCAACATATCCAAAAACGGCTGTAACAATTCAAGTATAGGCTGCAAAATAGCCATCAAAACAGGCAGTAAAGACTGAATAATCTGAGTCACCGGCGGCAAAAGCATATTGATCAGATTCGTAAGTGGCGGTAAAACCGCCTGAATAATCTGCATCATCGGTGGTAAAAGCAGATTAAGCAGTGTTGTCAGTGTTGTCAGCACAGGTCCAACCAACTGCAGAATCGATGGTAAAATCGATGTCAGGGTGCTAAAAATAGAATTTAGAGCGGTTGATATCGACTGTCCCAATTCCCCACCTATGCCGGGCAGTAATGTCTCAAGTATTCCGGGCAGATTATTGACCACCTCAGACAACAACGATGTCGCTCCCTGCATCAACGATGGCAGTAACTGCTCAATAAGAGGCGGTATGTATGGTGCCAGCTTCTGTGCAAGACTTGATATACCTGTAACCACCCTCGGCAGTGTATCGGCTATCCTTGGTACAAGATTATCTGCTACAGCCATAGCCGAATCAACAAGGTTGTTCATCAGCACTCCCATATCCTGAGATGGGTCCGCCATACCTATGAGCAGATTCGTCCATGCGGACTTCATCATGCCAATAGAACCTTGAATGGTTGTGGCCGCTTCCTTGGCTGTTGTGCCTGTTATCCCCATATCAGTCTGTACAACATGAATAGCCTCTATCATCTTATCAAACGATACACTATTGACATTATCTGCTGTCACAGTCATGGTGTCACCAAGTACACCAGAGTCATTGATAAGCCTTGCCATCTCGGATGCAGTACCACCATAGCCAAGTTTCAAATTGTCAAGCATTGTATAATTCTGCTTGGCAAAACCCTGATATGCGTTCTGAATCATCTCCATACTGGTGCCCATCTTATTGGCATTATCTGACATGTCTGATATGGCCAGATTCGCATACTCAGCCGCCTGTGCTGTATCGCCTTCCAAACCTTGCAACAGCGAAGCTGAAAAGCTCGTTACAGTGTCCATGTAATCATTCGCCGACAGTCCCGCCGTCTTATATGCATTATTTGCATACTCAACAACCTTATCTGAACTGTCCTTGAACAGCGTCTCAACACCACCGACAAGCTGCTCGTAATCCGCATACTCGCTTACAGCCTTAGCAGTAATGCCAGCTATTCCAGTAGCCACAGCCATTGTTGCAACCACGGCGACCTTTGCTGCCTTGAGCGCAAACTTGCCGATATTGCCAAACACAGAACTCATCTTTTTGCTTGTCTTCTCTGCCTTGTCGCCAGTCTCTTCAATTTTCTCATTCGCATCCTCATTTGATACTGCGATTCTTCCCAGTATCTTAAATACTTCCAAAATGGTCTACCCCCTTTCCTCGATAATAAAAAAATAGAGACACACGTTCTGTGTGCCCCTATGGTTTAAAATTCTCTATGATCGACATGGAATCCTTTATGGTTGTTTCAAGTTCGTCTCTGCTTTCAAATGCCCCTGATCTGACCGGCTGTGAACTGCCATCTGATGTGCCATACAGCCTTGTCTTGAAGTCATTAAATGATATGTTCTCCCAGCACTTATGGATATACATATCCCAGAGCTTATCGTCATCGTCTAACCGCACGAATGTGCATACAAACTCATCAAAGCTCTGATTGTCTATCATCGTATCAAGCAGAGTGTACGGATCCGCATATCTGTGAAATATCAGATCCATGAACTTGAGATAGCCTACTGTCTCTTCTCGAACAATCTTGAAACAACCTTGATAAAATCCGCAAAGCCCGGAAGTGTGACCGCATCATATAACATCTGTGTGAACACAGAGAGGTCAAGATCTGCTACCTCATCCACTGTCATTCCTGACAGGTGTGACAGGCAGACAAATACCTCATGCTGACAGTCTGACAGCTTAGCCAATATCACATCTACAAGCTCAAACGCAAGGCCAACACCCACATTCTCAAGGAACTTCGATGTGTCCTCATCATCCTCATCACCAGCAAGTTTCTCACGTTCCTTCGCAATGAGCTCTTTGAACCCATTGCCGCTGAATGAATCTTTGAAGTCCTTTACCCCCAGCTTGCTGAACAGTTTCAGGAATGCAGCTATATCTGTAGCCTTTGGATTTCTAAGTGTATATGGCTTGATCTCCTGCACATCCTCTACTGCCTCAGTATCTTCAACTACTTCGGCATTCTCTACTGCTTCTATATCTTTGTTCTCTTTTATCTCGGTTGTTCCCATGATTATCTCTCCTTTTCTATGTCAATTAGTCTGTTACTTCTGTACTGGAATCTATAGACTGCTGAACCTGCTCCGTTGCCGTGCCGGTAGGCAAATAGATGTGGTATGGCAGTGTATCAGCTGCTGGTGACAGATCCGCATAGCACTCCATTGTCAGCGCAAATGTGCCGTTCTCCTTGTTCTTGCCCTCTATCTCAAGGCCTGATGTACAGAGCGCATTGTCAAAGATCACGATAACAGGACGACCATCTAAGAATCTTCCAATGTATCCGAAGTTCTCAATGTAATCATCCTTTTCAATTCTTGCCTTGGATTCGATCACATCGTATCCTTCCGCTGTTGATGTGCCATTCTGTCCGATAATAGCCATTTTGATCGTCTCAGGCGACAGCTCCACCATGTTTGTATCCATCTGTGCTGTCTCGCCTGTCTTAACTGTTAACTCCTTAACTTTAACAAGCTCACCATCAACCTCTATATCCTTGAGCTCAGGTTTGATTGACAGCTTTGTGCCGCCGGATGTTGCACCAATCAGAGACTCTGCAAAGTTCCAAGCCTTCTTTGATGCGTCATACTTCAAGCCTTTGTGAATAGTTCCAGCACCAAACACAATGTTCTTCGGTGTCTTGCTTGTGATACCTGATGACTTGAACTCTTCAAAAGTTAATGTATCTGCCATGTTATAATCACCTTCCATTCTTATATTCCTTGATTGTTAAATTGATCTGTATACGTTTGAGGTCTGCATCCCCTGTTGGCACTGGTGACGCATTCCCATAAGAAACGGCAACCCCCACACCACTTGCAAGGATTGCCGTTCGTTCAATATTCTGTTCTATCTTCTGCTTGTACTTCTCCAAGCTGAACCATGAGCCTCTTGTGAATCCATCTATGATGAATGTTATTTCCTGACATCCATCCTCTTCAGGTGTATCACCTTCAGAATATTCACCGACAAAGTATGCCTCTGGCGGGTCATCCTGCCACTCCATGAATGCGTATGGAATCTCAAGCTCATCTGTGAGTACGCTATTGATATATGATAATGTCTCTGTCGTCATTCGTCATCACCGCCTTACTCACTGAACGTCTGATTTAGAATAGAGCCAAGTCGCCTGATGATCTTGCTCTTGGTCTTGTCAAAGGCTTTCTGTAAAGGTCTGAGTGGCTTCTTACCATAGGTAAAAACAGCTACTATATTTCCTGCCTTATCCTTTTTTACCTTACTGAACTTACTGGCTTGTTTCAAGCTCATTCCATCAGGTCCCACAGGAGCCCACCATCCGCCTTTACGGCCATTCTTTTTCAAAGCATATTCGCCTGTGCCGTATTCTTCCCAGATAGCATTCTCCCTAGGATTTCCAATTACAGCCTCACCCTTATCTTCATCGACATAGTGAGTCCATTCGCCTTTGGTGTGACCTGTATCAACTCTTGTCTGTGCTATCTTTGTCTGAGCCTCAACCTCTACAGCAACTTCATACAGGAATGCAACAATAGCATCATTCAGAGCTGCCTCAACCTTTATTCTGTTGTCTGTGAACTCCACATTTCCCATTACTGCCCTCCTGTATACTTCAGATATATCTCAAGCTGCTCATGCATCCCCATCGGATCATCTATCAGCATGATGTCATATACCTGGCCATTAACCACCATACGGCTGTTCTCAGCCTTGATCATGTCACTGAGCTGTTTATAATCAGCCACGAACATATGCGTGGATTCCTGCACCTTGGCATTGTATGTTGTGTACTTACTGTCACCGCCTGAGAGGTCAAGCCATCCGGTCAAGGTATCTTCAGATATCCATGTGACTTCCTGTTCGCCTATCTCATTTCTGGTTATGCTTTTAACCTGTATATCTGCAACTGCATTTCCGCCTATTCCTCGCATCTCAAAACCTCGCTTTCATGTACGGTTTTAAGAAGCCAAGAAGCGACTTTGGATATCCCATGAGGGAATTGTCGCCATCCATATTGAAATAGGTCACAGAGTGCCTACTGATAGTCTCAGACTGCACACCAACCTTATCCCTGTTGTTCAGGTCCCATGAAAGCATGTTGGCAACTCCCAGCTTGATATCCATCGGATATACTATCTTTGTCACCATGGCGACCGGTTCGCTTACAAGCTCCTCATTCACCTCTATATGTCCATTGTCCATATCCACAGCTTTGATGGTGTACAAGCCATCGTTGTAACGTGACTCTGACACCTGTATAGTGTCGCCAACCTTGAACAGCTCAGATGCATACTGAAAGCCTGTCACAGCGTCCACAGGAGCCACAAACCGCCTGTTCCTGTCCTGAAAGTTATTGTTTGTGTACTTCCGGATCAACAGCTCCAGTGCCTGAAGCTTAGCCTCAAGCACTGAATCTTTCTCCTCGGTGTCTACATACTTTTTCAACTCTTCGACAGTCATGATCATATGACCACCGCCTTACTTCTTAAACTTAGCAAGTACAACCTTTGAAGCGTTGGTGAGTGCAGCACCATAATACTTAGATGCTGTGATATCATGTCTCTGCTTCTTCGGTAACCATTCGTGATCAACCTGAACATCTTTCTTGAGGAAAATTGTAAGAGCAGGAGCTTCCTCTTCTGTAAACTCGGTCTCATCTGAATCAGGCTGAAGCTTGATAATAGGGCAGAGATAATACTGTGAACCAGCTGCAAGACTCTTAACCTTATCACCGATTACAAGCTCATCTTTGCATGTTGGCTGAACTGTACTAAGATGCTTGTTTGTGTCTGACTCAGCAGTTGAATCAGCCACTATAGTAATAGTTCCCTTCTCTGTGTCTTTCTCGTAAGTCATAAGCTTGATCTTCTTTGACTTCTTAACCCAGCATGAACCAATCTTACCTATAGAGCCTGTCACAATAACGCTCTTATCAAACTTGTCCGCTGACTTAAAGTTGTCATCCTTGAGAAGCGTTCCCTCCTGTTTAGGGTTTATGAACATAACCTTCTCTATTCCATCCTCTTCATCCTCGAACTTTGTGTTAGCATCAACAATGCCATCATATCCGATTACTGCAAGAGTATCTGGTGCATATACATTCTCTGATGTGTATGCAGCATCAAGCAGATCATTATCCAACTTGCCTACAATAGACTTTGAAAGCTGAGTCTCAGCCTGTCCAACAGGGTTTCCTAAACCACTATTGATTGCTGTCTGATATATTGATACGCTCTTAGCTGCACACTTAATAGTGAATGTCTTCTTTGTTGCTGTGAGCTTAGATGCCTCAATTTCATCCCCTGATTCCGGATCAAAATCCTCAGCATCGCCGATATACTTCCATGATGGAACTGTCTTTGTATCTCCTGGTACACCCTCAAGGGATGTATCAACATGGGCATACTTTAAAAGCTTGGCCTGTGCCTCTACCTTTGCATCAATCATATCCCCCATTACTTCTGGGTTAATGATGTCACTTACCTTTGTAATTGCCATATTCTTTCACCTTTTCCTTTCTACCTTACTTTGTTCCATGCATAGCAGCTTCATATAGCTCAGGTGTTTCCTGGGCAATCTTAGCACGCTCTGCATATGATTTCTTCAATATGTCTTCTCTCGTCAGTCCTGTATCTTTATTTGTAGGATCTGGCAGTCTATTCTCAATGATGTGCCTCTCGCCATCATCTGAGCCGGATGAAGCTGTGAACTGAGCCGGGAACTGTGTCTTTAAGTCTGTGAGCATGTTATCCCATCCCTTTATGTGGCCTTCATCATCAAGCTTAAGCTCCTCATTCTTCTCCTTGAGGGCTGTCTTGATCTTATAGGTCATATAATCAGTATCAACCGCATGAGCCTCAAGCAGAGCCACCTTGATAGCTGAGTTGACCTTAGTCTCCTCAAGCTCTTTCTGGAGTCTTGCATTCTCAGTCTCGTAAGTTGATATCTTCTGCTGCATGCCCTCATCACCCTTAGAGGCCTTCTTAAGCTCCTCTATGAGCTTATTTGCATTGCCAATCTCCGTGTCTTTGCCGGTGATCAGTCCGTTGAGCTTCTCAAGTTCTGACTCATACTTCTCCTTGCTGACGTACTTGCCCTCGGACAGATCTGTGTATCTTACATGCTTGAGCTTATCTGTCTCAGCGCCGTTCTTCTCGTCAATCTTTGCCTGCACCTGCTTATACAGGTCATCTCCTAACAGTTCCTTTAATTCCATCGTTTCCATCCTTTCTTGGCTTTAATCGTAGCCACACATGGCAGTTATCACTCTTGCCGGAGTTTATTCTTTGTCGGTCACAGTTTTATTGCCTTAAGCCGATTTTGGGCATAAAAAAAGACCATGTTTTTATCATGGTCTGAATTAGCTAAATATTATGTTTTAATTATTTATTTTAAATATCCATTCTCATACAAAAAAACGTTTTCTTCAACTGTCAAAGCTGAAAAAGGGTTAACCCAAGAATCATCCTCTGTTTCAAAATCAGGTGTTTTAAATTCCGATGGAATAAAGCCGAGTTTATCGCATATTCTCTGATATTCTATCTCTTTATCCATCACAGCACCTCCATTTTTACTCCAGCATCTTCAAATATGCTTCTTACATCGTCATTATACCCCTTTATCTCTAATTGAGCAAGTGCAGATGACGCTATTGGCGCATTAAATTTCTCTTTATCCACTGAATATTTATATATCTTCCCGTCGTGGCATGCGACTAGTCCAAATTTATAAGCACGTTTTTGGCAAACCATTAAATCTGCCAAGCTTGGCACGCCACTTCCCGGGTGATTATGGATTGCTATGATTGTATTTGGCCTGCTGTTGGCTAACATTTCCATCATTGCCTTATTTGGCTTTGCTGTACTTTCCTCATGATATTCCTTATTTATTTTAGATTTTCCAGTCATATAGTCAACAAATGCAATATCCTCGTATCTTGTTCCCGAACGATGAGTTAACATTTCTTTTGATCGCTGCCATGCGATTCTATTAACCCTATCACTATCTGATATTTGATTGAATTTTCTTCTGTAATCCGGAGATTCTATTATTTTTTTATGAATAACTGTATCTTTATAAATATATTTTGGTTTACTTTGTTCTTTTTCATGCTCAATCTCACACGACACCTTAAAATACTTCGTCTGGTACTCTTCAAAATCCTTTGTCTTATCCAACCCGAAGTATTCCGCTCGCTCCCTCAGTGTCTCAAGTTCTTCATCATCCAGCGCCCATCTGGCACGCTGTAAGAGACAGCAACGACAGTTACAGTCTTCCGCCGGATCTCCAAACATTCCAGGAGCCTTAATCTTACGACCACCAACCTCAAAGGGCTCATCGACTTCCCGGATCTGTCCATCAAGCATCTGATGATGTTCTCTCGTTGCTCCGTCAAGAGTGGCATCCCACTGTTTCAATACATCTGCCCCTTTGCTTTTTGCAATATACATAGCGTCCAGCGCTGACTGTACCTGTATACGATGCCCTTCAGTCCTCGCAATGCGGATAGAGTTGTTATAAGCCTTCTGAAATGGAGTATTTGCCATGTGTCTTGAGAGCTTACCAGCCACCTCATTCCACGTTGAGCCATTTGCAATGCCTCTTGATACCTCTGCTCTGACCGCTTTCTTGAGGTATGTCACATCCTCGCCCATTTTGTCGTAGAGCGACTTACTGAGCTTGCTGTCCGTCTGAATAGCTCTCACAACTGCCGCCTGATCTATCGGCAT
>ERZ836877.4877-NODE-4877-length-13318-cov-2.732338_pt1 | contig 13318 bp, 9 predicted proteins | sample MGYA00519469_ERZ836877 | MGnify/ENA primary metagenome ERZ836877 (study PRJEB31850, sample SAMEA3708809) | human gut metagenome | biome: human gut; feature: human-associated habitat; material: faeces | place: China | collected 2014 ... | reverse complement strand
CTGTCTTCTGCACGTTGAGGTAGTTGACGAAGATGCCCTGGGCTGTCTCAGGACGCAGGTATACCTCCATGGCGCCGTCAGCTGTGGAGCCCATCTCAGTTTTGAACATCAGGTTGAACTGGCGCACCTCGGTCCAGTTGCGTGTGCCGCTGACGGGGTCGACGATTTCCTCGTCGAGGATAATCTGACGGAGGCCGTTGAGGTCGTTGGCGTTCATGGCCTCGGAATAGCGTGTGTGGACGGCTTCGCGGTGGGCGGCCACTTCGGCCACGCGGGGATTGGTCTGGCGGAAAAGGGCCTCGTCGAAGTTCTCGCCGAAGCGTTTACGGGCCTTTGCCACTTCCTTGTCGATTTTTTCGTCGAGGCGGGCGATGTGGTCTTCGATGAGCACGTCGGCGCGGTAGCGTTTTTTCGAATCGCGGTTGTCTATGAGGGGGTCGTTGAAGGCGTCGACGTGGCCGGAGGCCTTCCAGATGGTGGGGTGCATGAAGATGGCCGAGTCGATGCCCACAATGTTTTCGTGGAGGAGCGTCATGGCTTCCCACCAGTAGCGCTTGATATTGTTTTTGAGTTCTACGCCGTTCTGGCCGTAGTCGTAGACAGCCGAGAGGCCGTCGTATATTTCACTTGACGGAAAGACAAAACCGTATTCCTTGGCGTGGGCAACGATTTTCTTGAACACATCTTCTTGTTGTGCCATTGTTGTTTGGAAAAATGGGTGTTTATGGTTGATATTCGGATGCAAAGGTACGTAATTCCGCTCCGACAGACAACAGGAGTAAGAGAATTTAACAAAAAACGGCAATAAGTGCCCCGCGCCCCGCTCGTCAGCGTCTGCGCCCGGACCAAAAAACGTGCCTCCCGCAAACTGTCGCGGAAGGCACGTGTATGGTTATAGAGACAGGAATCGGAATCAGAGGGCGATGCGGGTGGAGCGGCCGTCGGACGAGCGGATGATGTAGATGCCGGGAACCAGAGCCGAGATGTCGGCGCGGCCGTCGGTCACGGTTGCCACGGCGATGCCGGCTGTGTTGTAGACCGTGGCCTGCGGGGCGTTGAGGTGTAGGGTGTTGCCGTCACGGCCGGCGAGCAGGGGGCTTTGTGCGGGCTGCGCGACTGACTGCACGCCCAATGATTTGTCGCGCAGGGTGTAGACGGCCATGCCGTTTGAAGGGCAGTATTGGTAGAGAACATAATCGCCCGCGGCCTTGCGTTCGAGAATCAGCCAGTTGAATGTCGAGTAGTTGCCGCCTTCCACATAACCCAGGGTGCCGATGGGTTCGACGGATGTCAGAACGCGGTCGGCGGTGAGGTCGCGCACGGTGAAGCCGCCGCGGTAGTTTGCGCCGGAGTTGTGGACCAGAATGCGGTTGTCGCCTTCGCAGGCCAGGGCCATGCCGCCGGTGGAATTGCGCTGGGGCTGGGTGGTGGTGCTACGTCCGGTGAAGAGTTCGCTGCTCGTTCCGCCGTTGTATTCATAGATTCCGGCGGTACGCACCTGGTAGAGCCAGGTCTCGCGGTCGTTGTCCAGGGGAAGGATATATCCGGCTGTCGTGCCGTTGATGCGGAGCGTGGCGGAGGCGCGGGCATACTGGACCTTGCCGCCGGCGATTCCGATTATCGCCACGCGCGGCTGTTTGTTTGGGTAAAGGTAGATGTTGCCGCCGTTGCCCAGGAGGTCGCCGGAGGCATTGATGAAATTCACCTGTCCGTCGAGGGTGCAGTCGGCTTCGATTTCGACAGCCGTGCCGTAGTTGTCGGGACGTGCACCGGCCGGATATATGATGAAGCGGTGTTTGGTTCCGGTGCTTTTGTCGTCGCGAACGATGATGTTGCCGGCGTCGTCGCGGGTACAGCCCCAGCCGCTGCCTCCGGGAATAGAACCTATGCAGCCGGTGTTGTCGAAGATGTAGATGAGGCGGTCGGCGCAGTCGTTGACGTAGAACAGACCGTTGACGGCTGTACCCTGCTGGGCGTTGGTGCCGTGGATGTGCTGCGGGGCGTTGTCGGTGGTATTGGACAGAATCCATTGGCGTTCAAGTACCAGGTCGAGGGTCATCGGCGTGGCGGTGGAGGGCGGATTGAAGCGACGGCGGTCAATACCGTGGCCGGCTGCCAGGATTTCAAGGGTGATTGAGCCGTCGGCAGCGTCGGTCACGACGGCTGCGCGAAGCATTGCGGCATCGGCAGGAGCGGCGGTATAGGAGTCTGTAACGGGAATTGCGCGGTCCAGGCCGTCGGTGCAGTCGGCCACGAAGGCGCTGACGGATTCGTCGGCGTTGCGGACAGGGACAAGGGCATAGACCTTAGCCCCAAAACGAAAAAAAGCGGGGGCCAGGCCTCCGACAGTAGCGGGTGCTTCGGCCACGGGAGTGAGCGTGGCAGGTGTTGAGGCATGGTCGAAGGCATATTCCGTCGCCGCTGTCACCGAAGGCCCGGCAACCAGGATATTGTCGCGCGACGTGGGTGCGAGGCCCAGGGTGAAATCACTGCCCCAGACGGTATTGTCGGGGCCCGGAGCGCTGACAATCGATTGCGCGTCGCCTTTCACCAGACTTATGCGGGTAATCATGCCCGGAGCGTCGCCCTCGGCGGGACGTGTGGTGGCATAGATGCGGATGTCGTCGCCCTTGCCCGAAACTGCCAGGGCAGAACCTGTGGTACCGGCGGGAACGGGCGAGTCTATGTCGAGAATCACGCGGGGTGCTTCGGCGGGATTGTCCCAAAGGTATACCTTGAAACGGCCGGCGTTGAGGTCGCCGGGTGTGGGCTCGGCCAGATTACAGGCTGCCAGACAGCCGTCGGCGGTGCGGGCCAGGCTTCCGATGGCCTTGATGCCACCCTCCACGCCGTCGAGACATACGGGGTTGACTGCGCCATCGGCACCTATGATTGAGATGGCGTCGCCTTTCGTAGAAAGAACGGCCCATCCGCCGGGCAGGCGCACGGCGTCTGCTACGGCATCGGTCCCTGCGGGCCAGGCAGTGAGGGCGGATTCGCCCAGATTATAATGGCCGTGGACGGCGACGTCGCCGTTGCGGGGAAAGTCGACGGTGTTGGGAGGATTTACCACAGAGGGGTCAAGGTCGGGCAGATTGTGGCCGTCGAGGCGGTCGGTGGTGATGAAATCGCAACCCATGTTGCCGTAATTCAGGTAACCGGCATCGTCGTTGGTGGTCCACATGTTCACCTTCAGTCCTGCGTCATGGAATTTTTCGACGGTATCCTTGCCGAAATAGCCGCTCTGGATGTCGACGTCGATTTTCCACTGCACGCACCAGTCGAAATGGTTTTTCCAGTACTGACCGGTGAGGAATTGCAGGGTGATGTCGGGATAGTTGGTGCGGATGTATTCCAGACAGGGCTTCATGGAGGTGAGTATGATTACGCGGTTGCGCATGCCCATGTCGTCTATGGCCTTGATGAGGGCCGGGATGTGGGTCTGGTCGTTGTTGTTGATACCGGTGGTCCATTTCAGTTCCACCACGCAGCCGATGCCGGCGTCTTTTGCAATCTGCAGGTATTCTTCGAGCGAGCAGATGCGACCGGTGTAGGTTACGCCGCTGCGGGTCTGGGTGAGTGTCTCGCTCTGAAGTTGTTCGAGTGTGGCCGAGGCGATGGTGCGTGTGCCTCCGAGGCGTTTGGTGTCGTCGTCGTGCGAGCAGACGAAGCGTCCGTCAAGGGTGCGTTTGATGTCGGTTTCCAGGTAGTGATAGCCGAGTTCAACACCTTTTGTGAATGATTCCACGGAATTTTCAAGTCCGTAGCCGCTTCCGCGGTGTCCCACCAGCAATGGCTGGGCCCAGGAGGCGGCAGCCGAAATCAGCAGAGCCGCAAGGGTGACAAGTCGTTTCATGATAAAAGGGCGGTAGATTTAAGGGTTATTGCGCAAAGGTAGTGAAATGTCGCGTACCGGGCAAGATTTCAGCCGAAAAAATGCCGCCATCCCGTGTAACCGGGGCGGCGGCACAGATATCGCCTGGCCTTGCGGCGGAATTAGATGCTGACGCTGAGGGCGACGTGGACGTTGCGGGGGAGGGAGGGACCGTAGACGTAGCCCGAGTCGCGGCGCGAACCGCTGTCGAAATCGCTTTGGTAACTGTTGAAGATGTTGCCCACACCGGCCGAGAGGTCGAGGTCGACGTTCCCGGGCAGGCTGAAGCACCACGACAGGGTAATGCCGAGGTCGAAGAAGGGGTCGGTGACCACGGCGCGGTCGACGAGCGTTCCCGAACCGGCGAGGTGCTGCACGGTCATCGGGCCGGTGAATGTCCCGGCGGCGGAGGCACGGAGTTTGCGCCAGATGCGGGCGTTGGCGGTGATGTAGCCGTAGGTGTCGGGCGAGCGGAACAGGCGGCGGGCGGCCGGCACGTCGGGGTTGTCGCTCCATTGTTCCGGCGTCTTGTAGCGCGAGCGCTGCCAGGTGAAGCCGGCCTGGATGTCGAAGTCGGCCGAAATGCGGGCCTTTGCCTCGAAATTCATGCCGCCGACGGTGGCGCCGGAGCCGTTGTAACGTTCAAGGACGGCATTGCCTGCTGCATCGGGAGCAGCGAGTTGGCGCAGGGCGAAAACGTCGTTGAGGGTGGTGAAGAAGCCTTCGGCCAGGAAGTTGAGGCTGGCGCTACCGATGTTGAAATAGAAATCGGCCGAGGCGCTGACGCTGTGGCTGCTTTCCTGTTTCAGCCCGGGGGCGAGAACGGTGACGACGCGTTCGCCGCCGACAACGGCCACGTGGAAGTCCTCGTCGTAGGCCTGCGGCGAGCGGAAGCCCGACGAGTAACTGAGCCTCAGGTTGATGTCGGGGCGGGGATTGAAGCGCAGGTTGGCGCGGGGTGATATTATTACATTGTGAATCAGCGAGTGCTTGTCGGCACGGGCGCCTACCAGGATGCTCCATCGCTCGTTGCTCCACTGGTTCTGCAGGTATGCGCCTACGATGTTGATGCTCTGACGTGTGTTGTGGTCGTAGCCCAGGGTAACGTCGTGCAGGCGGTTGTGGGAGTATTCCAGGCCGACCACGAGTTCGGCCGGCATGAACAGCAGATGCCTCATCGAATGGGTCCACTGGCTTCCTGCGGCCACGGTGAGGTCGGTGGTGCGTCCGTAGGCATCTGGGTCCATGTCGCTGCCGTAGTAACTGTTGCGGCGCGTAGAGCGCAAGGCACTGTAAATGTTCAGGTGATTGCGGCCGTCGGTGTCGCGCAGGTCGAATGACACTTCGCCGGAATGGATGTTGTGGTCGGTCTGTTCGGCTATCATAGCCTGGTGTGGCGGCAGGTCGACGTTGTCGCCGCCGCGGCGCAGTTCGTGGGTGGTGTTGTATTCGAGGGTGAGTTTCGTCACGGACGAGGGTTTGTAGAACATGCGTGTGCCCAGGGTCTTGCTTTTGAGCATCGGGACTTCCGAGAATCCGTCGCCGTTATGGTCGTAGGCGTTGCGGTCGCGGCTCTGACCGTAGACCAGAATTCCTGCAAGGGTGTTGTCGGCCACTACCGATGCATTGAACGTGGTATTGTTGTCAAGACTCCGAGAAGGTCCGATAGACGTGAGGCTGTGGCGCATCTGCACGGTGTTTACTTCCGGCTCGCGGGTGATGATGTTGACGGTGCCTCCTATGGCAGAGGATCCGAACAGGGCCGAGCCTCCGCCCCGCATCACCTCGACACGCTCAATCATGTTGGCGGGGATATGCTCCAGGCCGTATACTCCCGCAAGGGCCGAGAACACCGGGCGCGAGTCAAGCAGAATCTGTGTGTAGTGGCCGTCGAGGCCGTTTATGCGCACCTGGGTGAACCCGCAGTTCTGGCAGTCGTTTTCGACGCGCACGCCGGGCTGATATACAAGCCCGTCGGCCAGTGTGGCGGCTCCGGCTCGGGTAAAGATAGCCGAGGGAACCACGTTCACCAGCGACGGACTCAGCCGACGCACCTGGCTGCTTTTCGAGGCCGTCACGACGACCTGGTCAAGCAGGAAGGCATCGGGGACGGCGGTGAAGTTGATTTCGAGGGTCTGCCCGGCGGCGATATCGAATGAGGTTGTATCGGTGCGGTAGCCGGTGCATTGTGCGCGGGCGGTGTAATGTCCGGGACGCAGGTTGCGCAGGGTGTAGTGGCCCGAGGCATCGGTCATTGTCGAGAAGTGAGTGCCTTCGAGACTGATAGTGTAATAGGGGAGATGTTCGCCGGTTTCGGCGTCGACCACATGGCCGTGGATATTGGCGTCGGAGAGCCGCGGCGCCTGTGCGGCGGCCCATGCTCCGGCCGCAAGGCACAGAGCGCAGATGATGAGTCGTGACATAATCGCAGGGTTTGCGCGACGGCTGCGGCCGCAATACCTGCGGCTGCCGTCGTGTGTTGGTTGAAAGTAAGTTGACGGAGGAGAGATACCGGCAGCGCCGTGAGGGGCCGGCCACATCGCGTGGCCGCACCTGCTGCGTAGAGTGGGGCGCTTGCCTGATTACAATATTACAATGTGATTATGCCGGACGGAGGTCCGCGGCGCGGAATAGCCCGCCGCAGGATTGTGACTGTGGCGGCGGGAACGCGGTCTGCTGCCGGAGCCACACTGACCGTAGCCGGGGCGGGCGCGGCTACGGGAACAGCGGCGGCGACCTGGCCTGCGGAGATGTTCAGCAGGTTGATGCAGCCCAACTGGGCTTGTGAGTGGGTGTGATTACCCGGCAGATAGGGGTGGGAGTGGGCAATGACGTTGCCGTTATCCAGGGTGTGGATGTGTGTGAAAGCCGTATTCCCCAGCATGAAGATGAGGAACAGCGCGGCGACCGTTATCGCCATTAGGCGTGTCAGCGTCTTTTTCACGCCACAAAATTACAAAATTCCCTCCGTTCCACGCTCCTTTCGCACACAAAATTGCCGAATGAGGCATATTGCCGTGAAAAATTGGGGTGTGGGATGGAGGTGAGGGAACCAAAAGAGTTCCGCAGGTGTTTTTTGTTATTATACCGCATTAATAATTATTAATAATTGCATCACAACTTACGCTATGAAGGATTCTGATAAAAAAGACCGTGACGAGGCGTTGGAATATCACCGCTGTCCCCGTCCCGGCAAAACCGAAGTCGTCCCCACCAAACCGTCAGACACGCCCCGTGACCTGTCGCTAGCCTATTCCCCGGGTGTGGCTTATCCGTGCCTTGAAATCAAGTCCAACCCCCATGCCGTGAACGAATATACCAACCGCGGCAATCTGGTGGCCGTGATTACCAACGGCACGGCAGTGCTGGGACTTGGCAATATCGGCCCGCTGGCATCGAAGCCGGTGATGGAAGGCAAGGCCGTGCTGTTCAAGATTTTCGCAGGGCTGGACGCCTTCGACATCGAACTCGACGCCTCCGACCCCTCTCGCTTCGTCGAGACCGTAAAGGCCATGACGCCGACCTTCGGCGGTATCAATCTGGAGGATATCAAGGCACCGGAATGTTTTGAAATAGAAAACCGCCTGCGCGCCGAGTGCGACATCCCCGTGATGCACGACGACCAGCACGGTACGGCGATAATTTCGGCTGCCGGCCTCATCAACGCTCTTGAATTGCAAGGCAAGAACATTGGCGATGTGCGTATGGTGGTCAACGGAGCCGGTGCCGCGGCCCTGGCCTGTACCAACCTATATTGCGCCCTTGGCATGAGGCGCGATAACATACTGATGTGCGACTCGCACGGGGTCATCACCGGCGACCGCCACGACCTGAATCCCTACAAGGCCCGCTTTGTCACATCGCGGACCGACGTCCGCACCCTGGCCGAGGCAATCCGGGGCGCCGACGTGTTCCTGGGCCTTTCCGTTGCCAATGTCCTCACCCCCGAGATGGTGCGTTCCATGGCGCCGCGGCCCATTGTGTTCGCGCTTGCCAATCCCGAGCCGGAAATCAGTTACGAGGCCGCCATGGCCTCGCGTCCCGACCTGGTGTTCGCCACCGGCCGCAGCGATTATCCCAACCAGATCAACAACGTTCTGGGCTTCCCATATATCTTCCGTGCCGCCCTCGACTGCCGCGCCACGGCCATAAACGAAGCGATGAAGGTAGCCGCAGCCCGTTCGATAGCCGCTCTGGCACACGAACCGGTGCCCGAGGATCTGGCCCGCGCCTACGGCGAGACAGACCTGCATTTCGGACGCCATTATATCCTGCCAAAGCCCTTCGACCGCCGCCTGTTGGTAACGGTGGCTCCGGCCATCGTCGCCGCCGCCATGGAAAGCGGCGTTGCCCGGCGCCGGATTACGGACCTGGTGGCTTACAGCGCCTCGCTCGAGAGCATAGTCTGCACCAACGACGCCCTGATTTCCTATCTTATCGCACATCGCAACGACTGCTGCGAACAATGCGCGCAATAGCCTGACGGGGCGACGGAGTCAAGTTTTTGCCCCGTTTTAGTTCTGCCTTGAAAATTTATTCCTAAATTTGTGCCCCATGAAACGTTCGGTATATTTCAGTACGGGGTTTGTGCTGTTCATTGCCCTGGTGATACTGTGGGTTCCCTGGCTCGGGGAGACTCTTTTCTACTCCAAAGGCGAGCCGCGGGAGGCGGTGGTGGCCGTGTCGATGCTCAATTCCGGCAACTGGGTCCTTCCTGTGTCGTGCGGCACGGAAATTCCATTCAAGCCGCCGTTTCTGGCGTGGCTGATAGCCATTTTCGCCGTGCTGTTCAACGGCGGCGTGGTCAATGAGTTCATCGCGCGCCTGCCGTCGGCCCTGGCGGCGATAGCCCTGGTGATGGCATCCTACGCATGGGTGCGCCGTATCCGCGGCGAACGTTTCGGCCTGTGTATGGCTCTGATTCTGGCCACGTCGGTCGAGTTCTACCGTGCCGCGGCAGCCTGCCGCGTCGACATGGTGCTGACCGCCTGCATGGTCGGCGCGATATACCTTCTCTTCGAGGTGCGGCAGCACCGCGGCGGCGACAATTTCTGGCGCTATGCCGTGGCTACGGTGCTTCTGACCTGTGCCGTGCTTACCAAGGGACCCATCGGAGCCTTCCTGCCCTGCCTGGTGGCCGGCCTGTACATGGTGTTCCGCGGCGATCCGTTCTTCCCCGTATTGGGTCGCATGGCAGCCCTGTGCCTGGCTTCGTGCGTTGTGCCGGCCGTGTGGTACTATGCCGCGTGGCTGCAGGGCGGCGACAATTTCCTGAATCTTGTGTGGGAGGAAAATTTCCAGCGCCTCACAGGCACGATGTCCTATGAGTCGCACGAGCGTCCGTTCTGGTACAACTTCATCACCATAATCGTGGGAATGTTGCCGTGGACCTTGCTGGTACTTATGTCGCTGAGCGCGGCCCGGCGCCTGGTCCAGCGACCCTTCAAGCCTGCCGGACTGCTTGCCATAACCGCAGTGGCCGCAGTGGTGATATTCTATTGCATACCCTCGAGCAAACGCAGCGTCTACCTGCTGCCTGCCTATCCCTTCATGGCCTATGGCGTCGCCTCTATCGCCGAGACCCTTGCCGAGACTCGCGTAAACATCGCCTATACCCGAATCCTTGCTTTCCTGGCTATCCTTGCGCCGTTTGTGGTGCTGGCCACTCAGTTCTTCCCCGTCAGCGGCTATTCGTTCACACCGGTAGGCTGGTGGGCCTATGTGCTGCTGGCGCTTCCGGTTGTAGTTGCCATCGGCTGGCTGATGCAGGCCCATCCGCGCGGAGCCATCGGCGGCGCGTGCCTCATATGCTGGGCCATGTACACCTGTTACGGTGGTGCCGTGATGCCGGCCTTTTTCAATCCGCTGAGCGACAAACCGGAGGCCGAGATGCTTGATGCACTCGCCGCCGACAGCACCACAATATATATTGTGGGTTCGCCGAAGAACCATTCCGTGGTCTATGCACTGAACTATTACATGAACGACCGTGTGCGGCGCCTTCCCGATGCGCCCACGGCCGATACCTGCCGCCAAGGCACTGTGTTGCTGTTTACACAGCCGGCCGATACAACCGGTCTGCCTAAATCGTTCCATCTGAGTCTGCTGAAAGAGCGCCTGAGCGATACCCGTCACCCTGCTTTCTTTGCTGTGAAAAAGACTGCTACGGTTGCCAAAAGCCAGCCTGAAGTCAAGGAAGATGCGGTTGCTGAGACCGTGATATCTGCCCCGACGGCTACTCCCGTGGCTGTCAGCGAGCCGACTGTCCGCAAGGTTGTGTCTGTCGACAGTGTGGCTCCGTCAAGGGTTCACAACGCGCCTGTCGTTCAGCCGGCAAGCAGACCGGTCGCTAGCGCCGACAGCGTTGTCGGCTCGGCGTCAGGCAATCCGGCCCCTGCAGTTGAGTCTCCCGGCCAGGGCCGTCCCTGAATCCAGGCTGTGCGGCAGCCCAGCGAGCGTGCCGGAATAATGTCTTTGCTTAAGGAATCGCCCGTCACAAGCACTTGCGACGGGTCCAGCCCCAGCACCGTACAGCCGATGGCGAAGATGTGCGGGTCGGGCTTGCGCAGCCCGATAGTTTCGCTTTCAACTATGCCTTTGAACAGGTCCCGCAGGCCGAAATCGCGCAGTACGGCGGCTATATTGCCGTAGAAATTGCTCACCAGCACCATCGGATAGCGACAGGCCAGCGCCTCGAGCAGCGGGCGTGCGCGGTCGATGTGCCGGCGTGCACTTTCGTAGCATTCCAGGGCCACTGTGTGTGCCGTTTCGTCGGCGAGTTCCGGTTTCAGGACACCGTCGGCCACAAGGCGTTCGGCCTGCAAGGCCGTCTTGATCAGCATTGTGTCGAGGAAGGTGAAATCCGGGTGAATAAGGTATTCCGCTTCCAGGCGGCGTTCGGCGGCGATGTATGCCGGGGCAAACTGACTGAAACTGAGGTCGGCTCCGGCCAGACGGTATTGGTCCAGAAGCACGGCTGCCCAATGGTCGCCCCCGGCGTCGAGAGTGCCTCCATAGTCGAAAATCAGGCCGCGGATGTCCTTGAAATCGTGTTCCATTTCTGCGGGCATTGTAATTGATGTCAGTCGTAGATGCCGGCGCGCAGGTCGGCCTCGAAGGCGCGGCATATCCCTTCGTGGCGGCGCACCATATAGGCCAGCAGGACGTTCAGCACCAGAATCTCGAAGGCGAAGTAAAGCCACGGCTGTCCGATGAACAGCGAGGTGAACAGAGCGATGGTGCGCCAGTTGAACGTCAGGATGTTTGTATATTTCATCAACGGCCTGGAAAGGCGGCGGAAAGCCTCGCGTACCTTCAGAGGCACATTGCCGTCGGGCCAGCGGCGACGCATTTCGGCGCGCAGGCTCTGCATGGCGGGCGAGAATACTTCCTGATTGGCTGTGTAGTTGGCGTAGAACCAGGTGGTTATCTTTCGCCAGACGTTGTGTTTCCAGGGCAGCGCGTTCCAGCGTCGGCGCAGGTCGTCGGCGCGGTCGAGTTCGCTGCCCTCGGCGCCTTTCACCTGCAACAGGTGGAACTGGCGGTAGTAGTCGGCCATGGCGGCCTGCTTTGCGTGGCAGATTCCGGTGAGGAGGGCGAAGGCCCAGATGAGCCAGGGATGGGCGCCGAAGAATCCGGAGGTGGCGTTCTCGCGCAGGCAGATGGCGGCGTAGATGGTCACGAACCATATGTCGCCGCTCAGCCCGTCGAGAATACGGCCCAGGGGGGAATAGTGGCCCGTCATGCGAGCCAACTGGCCGTCGCAACTGTCGAAGGTATTGGCCCATATCAGCAGCAGCATACCGCAGACATTTATCCACAGGTCGTTGAAATAGAAGCAGATTCCGGCTCCGATGCCAAGGAATATCGACGCTACGGTAACGGCGTTGGGGGTCACGCCGAGCCGCCGGAACAGATAGGCCCAGGCGAATCCCAGCGGACGGTAGAACGCCAGGTCGATGTGCTCTTCGGTGTCGAACGATTTGAGCGACTTGCGATACTGTTTCCTGAGGTCAACGAACATCGGCGGAGACGGAAGTTAGATGTCAGCGGGAAATGAAGCGGTCGTAACGGCTCATGAAGCGTGCGAAGGCCGGCAGACGCATCAGCCCGTATTCAAACAGCAGGTAGCCCAGCAGGGTGACGCCGATACCGCCAAGCACGTCAAGGATATAGTGGTGTGAGGTATATACGGCCGTGAACCATATTCCCAGACAGATGATGGCGCAGGTCAGACGCATCCACAGCGGGCAGCGCGCCCGCAGCGAATAGATGAAGGCCACAAGCATGTAGGCGGAATGGAGCGAGGGCATCGCGGCGAATACGTTGGCGTTGCGGGCATAGAGTCCGTGGAAAATGCCCAGCCCGGTCAGGGCATCGAAGCGCCCCAGTCCGGCAACCTCGCCCGGAGTGCCGGGAATCATCTCGAAGCCGTGCGAGGCCACGTACCACGGTGGTGCGGCCGGGTGGATATAGTAGCCGGCGAAGCCCAGCAGGTTGACCAGCAGGAATACGAGGGCGAAATGCAGATATTCGCTCCGCTGGCCGTCAAAATATAGCCATAGACCGAAGGCTATCGGCGCCGGCACCCAGCAGAGGTAGAAGAACCCTGCGGCAATATCCATGGCAGTGCAGTGGTGCAGGGCGAAGAATTCGTTGGGCGTCAGCATGCCGGAGGCTCCGGCTGCTATGCCGAACAATGATTTTTCACTTTCATAGAGGCCGCGGATGTCGACGGGGTTCACCTGATAGTTCGGTACGATGTTCATCCAGTCGTACGATATGCCGAATATAATGAACGGCAGCAGGGCTATAATCAGCCTGCGTGTGGGACCGCAGATGAAGAACAGTGCGAAAATCAGCACTGCCAGAAACACATGCTCCACCCTGAATCCCACGAACAGCGCCGTCACGACAAGCCATACGGCAAGCCCTGCGGCGCACCACAGAGCCTCTCGGGCAGCTGGCAGTTTGCGTTCGGCCGTCATGCTTCAGCGGTTTTCGCGGTCTTTGGCTATGAGCTGGCGCTTTGCGTAGCCCAGCCGCGCAAATGTGGTGAGATTGGCGAATATGGCGATGATGCCCATTGCGCTTATAAGGATGATGTTCGGGTCGAACTCCGACAGAGGGCTGATATTCATGCCTGTGATGCCGGTGGCAAGAGCGGCGACAGCTGTCACTACTACTCGCTCGGGGCGCTGCATGAAGCCGATTTTTCATTCTACTCCCAGACCTTCGGCGCGTGCGCGTGTGTAGCTCACCATTATGCTGCCTACCATGGCGAGGAAAGTGATAATAACGCCGCTAATCGAGCCGCAGCAGAAGAGAAAATATGTTATGCCGCCGAGAGTCAGCATCTCGCAGTAACGGTCGAGCACGGAGTCGTACATGGCGCCGAAAGAAGAAGCCATGTTGCCAAGTCGTGCCACCTGACCGTCAAGCATG
>ERZ836877.4874-NODE-4874-length-13321-cov-3.261420_pt1 | contig 13321 bp, 6 predicted proteins | sample MGYA00519469_ERZ836877 | MGnify/ENA primary metagenome ERZ836877 (study PRJEB31850, sample SAMEA3708809) | human gut metagenome | biome: human gut; feature: human-associated habitat; material: faeces | place: China | collected 2014 ... | reverse complement strand
CCATACCATGTCGCCGAGGAGTTCAGCGAACTTGGAAGCGTGTTCAGCCTCTTCCCAGGCATAACGCTTGAATGCCTCTGCGATTTCGGGATAGCCCTCGCGGTCGGCCTGGCGTGACATAGCCAGATACATGCCCACTTCGGTGCATTCTCCCATGAAATGGGTATTGAGGTCCTTGATCATTTCCTCGTCGCAACCTTTGGCTACGCCGATTTCATGCTCAGTGACGAATTTGAGTACTTCTGTATCGTCGAGTTCTTTGAATTTGCTGCGCGGAGCGCCACACATGGGGCACTTTTCGGGTGCCTCGTCACCTTCGTGTACATAGCCACAAACGGTGCAGATAAATTTTTTCTTCATTAATGTATAGCTAATAAATTGATTTGAAATTCTCTAAAAAGAGAATAGAGTTAATCACATCCCTCATTCTCTATGACAAAGATAATACCAAACTCAGAATGCTCCAAATTTTTAATATATTTTTTCACCGGCCAGCCATACATGCGTGATAAGGGGTGAAGTGTAGGCATAGAGAGGGTATGCGAGTGAGGGCTGAGGCACTGTCGTGAAGAAATTCGCGAGCTTTCCGGGGGTGAGAGTGCCGACTTCATCGCTCAGCTCCATAGCAGCCGCACCGTTGAGTGTGACGGCGTTGAAAGCCTGGGCTGGTGTAAGGCGCATCTTTATGCAGCCGAGAGCCGCCACGAACCGCATGTCGCCAGAGGGGGATGATCCGGGATTGTAGTCCGATGCCAGCGCGAGCGGCAGACCTGCCTCTATCATTCCGCGGGCGTTTCCGTAAGGCATTCCCAGAAAGAAGGATGCTCCCGGGAGCATCGTGGGGATGGTGGAGCTGCCGCGGAGAGCCTCTGTCTCCTCGCTGCCGGTGCGTTCGAGATGGTCTACCGATATGGCGCCATGTTTCACACCTATCTGCACGCCGCCGGATACGGCAAGCTCGTTGGCGTGGATCTTGGGCTTGAGACCCCATTTGTGCGCCGCGTCGAGAATGCGGTCGGTTTCCTCTACGGTAAAGAATCCCGCATCGCAGAACACATCCACGTAATCGGCGAGTTTCTGTGCACCCACTTCCGGTATCATCTCCCGGCATACGAGGTCCACATATTCGCTCTGGCGTCCGACATACTCCCTCCCTACGGCATGCGCCCCGAGGAAAGTAGCCTTTATCTCGAGTGGCGCGTTGCGTTTGATGCGCCGTATGACACGGAGCATTTTCAGCTCGTCGGCCGTGGTCAGCCCGTATCCGCTTTTTATCTCCACGGCACCCGTGCCTTTGGCTATTATCTCGTTTATTCTCACCATAGCCTGCCTGTACAGCTCCTCCTCAGGGGTTTCGTGGAGCAGGTCGGCCGAGTTTAATATGCCTCCTCCGCGTGCGGCGATCTCCTCATACGACAGTCCGTTGATCTTATCGATGAATTCCCCGTCGCGTTGTCCGGCATATACGATATGTGTGTGGGAATCGCAGAACGACGGGAATACCCATTCGCCGTCAAGGTCCACTACCCGGCAGGCGCCTCCGAACGACATCTGGGAGAACGAATCCATCGATCCGATCTCCATGATGCGGTCGTCGGCCACAGCCATCCAGGCGTCATTCACAACATTGATGTTGTCCATCGCTTTCCCTGCTTTCACGGGAGCGGGAGCTGTCTCTGCACCGACAATGGCGCCTATATTCTTATAAATGGTAAGTCCCATGGCTGTATGTTTTATGGTTGAACACTCAGAATTTTCAAGTTGAACATCCCGGTCATACCGGTTGTTCGGCGATGAAACGCTCCGAGGCGTTTATGTAGGGGTACATCACTGTATCGTTCTCTATGAACGGCACCTCTTTGCGGTACTCCTCCACCATGGCCTCGAGCTGCGGCGATGTGCGCAGAGGCCGGCGGAATTCGAGAGCCTGTGCGGCGTTGAACAGTTCGATGGCAAGCACGCGGCGGGTGTTCTCCACCACGCGGTAGAGCTTTGTGGCGGCATTGGATCCCATCGACACATGGTCCTCCTGCCCCTGCGAGGAGGGGATGGAGTCGCACGATGCCGGCCAGCACAGCCCTTTGTTCTGGCTTACGATAGATGCGGCAGCATATTGCGGGATCATGAAACCGCTGTTCACTCCCGGATTGGCCACCAGGAACGACGGAAGGCCGCGCACACCGGCGATGAGCTTGAATGTGCGGCGCTCGGAGATGTTGGCCAGTTCGGAAAGCGCTACCGCCATGAAATCCATCGGCTGTGCAATAGGCTCGCCGTGGAAGTTGCCGGCGGAGATAACCAGATCCTCTTCAGGGAAAATCGTGGGATTGTCGGTCACACTGTTGATCTCGGTCTCTATGACCGATGCCACATAGCTGATGGTGTCTTTTGACGCTCCGTGTACCTGCGGCATGCAGCGGAAAGCATATGGATCCTGCACATGCTGCTTCGGCTGCCTGATGATCTCGCTGCCTTCAAGGTATGCAGTCACAGCCTTGCCGGTGAGGATCTGCCCCATATGCGGACGGATCTGCTGTATCTGCGGCATGAAAGGCTCTATCCTTCCGTCGAACGCGTCGAGTGACAGCGCCCCGATCTTATCTGCCCAGCGGCTTAGTTTGCGGGCCTCCATCACGCACCATACTCCGTATGACGACATGAACTGGGTACCGTTGAGCAGAGCCAACCCCTCCTTGCACTGCAGTGTGATAGGCTCCCATCCCATCTCGGAAAGCATTTCCGAGGAGGGAACAACCTTTCCGCGGAACTCCACTTCCCCCAGGCCGAGCAGGGGGAGCGAGAGGTTGGCGAGCGGCGCCAGGTCGCCTGACGCGCCGAGCGATCCCTGCTGATAGACAAGGGGGAGTATGTTGTTGTTGAACATGTCTATCAACCGTTCCACCGTGGCAAGCTGCACGCCTGAATTGCCGTAGCTCAGCGACTGGATTTTTGTCAGAAGCATGAGACGTACAATGTCGGAAGGCACACGCTCGCCTATGCTGCAAGAGTGTGACATCACCAGATTGCGCTGGAGCGCGGACAATTGCGTCTTGTCGATGGAGATATTGCAAAGTGATCCGAAACCGGTGGTGATGCCATAGATCGGTTCTTTCTGGGTTTCCATCTTCCTGTCGAGGTATTCGCGGCAGGCGGTGATCCGGTTTCTGGCATCGTCGCTCAGTGCGAGACGGACGTTGTTTCTGAGAATATGCTCCACGCAGTCGATTGTCAGATGCTCGGAGCTGATATGGTGAGTTTCCATTGTGGCAAAAATTGTGGGTTTAATTGATTGCGGGGAGAGAGGAGGGGAGTAGCAGAGGAATCAGAGGGATCAGAGAAATCAGAGGAATCAGAGAGATCAGAGGAATCAAATTTCTTATTTCTCAATTTCTCAATTTCTTATTTCTATTCTTGCTTGACTTCTCATGCTCTATTCATTTCAGTGCCTCGCGGATGAGGTCGGTATCGGCCATATTCGGGAGGGTGACGCGGAGGAGGGGGGTGCGCTCCATTTCGCGGCGTATGGCATGGATGGCACCTTCGTTGCGTGCCCATGAGCGGCGGGCGATGCCATTGTTCACATCCCACAGCAGCATTTCACGGATGGCGCTGTCAGAAGCCTCGGAGCCGTCGATCACCATGCCGAAGCCGCCGTTGATCACCTCGCCCCAGCCTACACCGCCGCCGTTGTGGAGAGACACCCAGGTGGCGCCGCGGAAAGAGTCGCCGATCACATTGTGTACGGCCATGTCGGCTGTAAGATTTGAGCCATCGTAGATGTTTGAGGTCTCGCGGTAGGGTGAGTCGGTGCCTGATACGTCGTGGTGGTCACGTCCAAGCACTACGGGGGCGGAAATCTCTCCACGGCGTATGGCCTCGTTAAAGGCGAGCGCAATGCGTGTGCGGCCCTCGCTGTCGGCATACAGGATGCGTGCCTGTGAGCCTACGACGAGATGGTTCTGCTCGGCTTTGCGTATCCAGTGCAGATTGTCCTCGAGCTGTCCCCTGATCTCCTCAGGCGCTTCTGGAAGCATCTCCTCGAGCATACGGGCTGCGATGCGGTCGGTGGCGGCGAGATCCTCGGGCTTGCATGAACTGCATACCCAGCGGAAGGGGCCGAAACCATAGTCGAAGAAGAGCGGCCCCATTATATCCTGCACATAGGACGGATAGCGGAAAGTGCCGTCGGCTTTCATCACGTCGGCGCCTGCGCGAGATGCCTCAAGCAGGAAAGCGTTGCCGTAGTCGAAGAAATACATGCCGCGTGCGGTAAGGCGGTTTATGGCATCCACCTGACGGCGCAGCGACTGCTGCACTGCCTCCTTGAAGCGCTCAGGCTCGTCGGCCATCATGCGCTGTGACTCCTCATAGGTATATCCCACGGGGTAATATCCTCCAGCCCAGGGGTTATGCAGCGAGGTCTGGTCGCTTCCGAGATCCACCTGAATATTCTCGTCGGCCAGGCGTTCCCACAGGTCAACGATGTTGCCCTGGTATGCAAGCGACACGGTCTCCTTGCTTTCCATCGCACGGAGTGCGCGCGGTATCAGCTCGTCAAGCGAGGTATATACCTCGTCGACCCATCCCTGGTCCTCGCGTTTCTGCACAGCCTTGGGATTGATCTCGGCGGTGATGCTTACCACGCCGGCGATATTTCCCGCTTTTGGCTGCGCTCCCGACATGCCTCCGAGACCTGCTGTGACGAACAGCATCCCCGCGATTTCAGGACGCTCGGCCGAGAGACGTTTGCGGGCGGCGTTAAGCACGGTGATGGTGGTGCCGTGCACGATACCCTGCGGACCGATATACATGTATGATCCTGCGGTCATCTGGCCGTATTGGCTTACTCCGAGGGCGTTGAGACGTTCCCAGTCGTCGGCTTTGGAATAGTTGGGTATCACCATGCCGTTTGTCACCACCACTCTGGGCGCACGCGGATGCGAGGGGAAAAGTCCGAGGGGGTGACCCGAATACATCACCAGGGTCTGGTCGTCGGTCATCTCGGAGAGATATTTCATCGTGAGGCGGTACTGCGCCCAGTTCTGGAACACGGCGCCGTTTCCGCCGTATGTGATGAGTTCATGCGGATGCTGCGCCACCTGCGGATCGAGGTTGTTCTGGATCATCATCATTATGGCGGCAGCCTTGCGCGAGCGGGCCGGATACATCTCCACCGGGCGCGCCTTCATCTCATAGTCGGGACGGAAGCGGTACATGTAGATGCGTCCGTAGCGGTGCAGCTCGTCGGCAAATTCCCTGGCGAGCACTGCATGGTGGCGCGGCTCGAAATAGCGCAGGGCATTGCGCAGGGCGAGTTCCTTCTGCTCGGGAGTGAGAATATCCTTGCGTCGCGGCGCATGGTTCACCGAGGGATCGTATTCTTTCGGTGCGGGAAGTTCGGCGGGTATGCCTTCGGCAACCTGCCGGCGGAATTCTTCAGTAGTCATATGATCGGTAAGGTGATTTCAGATTTTGGAATTAACAATGGCGAGCACATCTTTTTCAGCTTTTTCAGCGGCGTCTGCTATGCCTGCGGCTTCCGAAAGGAGGCTTTCGGCGACAGTGCGGTCTTTGAGGCCGGCGGCATTGATCTTCACGTTGAGATATGCCCCGAGCACGGCGCTGCGGGCGGCGAGTGCGCCTACTCCGGCATCGCTCACCGAGGCGGGATTGCCAGTCTCGGCCATCGCCTTGAGCAGCGGGAATACCGCGCAGGAGGCTTTCATCGTGCGCAGCGGCACCTGTGTGGCGTAAAGTGTGGCATCCTGTATGGCCTGTGTCCTGGCAGCTTTCTCCTCTTCGGTTGCTTTGGGTAGCTTGAATGAGTCCATGATGCGGTTGAAGGCTTCTGTATCCTCGTCAACGAGCGCGAGCAGTTCCCTGAGGTGGGTCTGTCCGGCTTCGGCGGCATCGCTGAAAGTCTCCCACCGGTCATCCCATCCGGGCTTGTGTGCAGAGAGGTTGGCCACCATAGTGCCGAGTGCCGCGGCGAGCGCACCCATGTATGCCGAGATGGAGCCTCCGCCCGGTGCGGGCGATTCGCTTGCCGTTTCCTGTGCGAATCCGCGGCATGTGAGATCCACAAGTCCCTTCGCATGCGCCGGTTCTATCAGCGACTCTATCACCTTCTCTTCCGCAACGAACGGCTTGAGGTCATCAAGCCCCATGGATGTGACGGCCATGCGTATGATCTCGTCATCGGAGATGCCGGTGGAGCGCTGCTGCTTCCTTAGGAAATATTTTCCGGCCTCTATGAGTGTGCGGCGCGGTACCAGACCGACGATTTCTGTGCCGGTGACACGCACTCCGCGCTCATTGGCGGCGCGGCATACCTCGTCGAAGGCCACGTGTAGCGGGGTGGCGGCAATGTCGGTTATGTTCATGGACACCTGCGCGATGCCATATTCGTCGATGTACCATCCGATGGCTTTTGTGCCTTTGAGCGTGCCGGGTATCATCACCGGTTTGCCGTCGGGACCTATGACCGGTTTGTCGGTCACTTTGGGACCCTGGCGTTTGGGACGCCCTTTCTCGCGCACGTCGAAGGCTATGGCGTTGGCACGGCGTGTGGAGGTGGTGTTGAGGTTGAAGTTGACAGCGATAAGGAAGTCGCGGGCGCCGACCACAGTGGCACCGCTGCGTGCCATCTCCTCATCGAATTTGCGTGCGCCGAAGTCGGGAGCCTCACCCTCCTTGTCGGCACGCTCGGCAAGTCCCTCGTATTCCCCTTTGCGCACTACCGCGAGGTTTTTGCGCGCGGGAGTGAAAGCTGCCGCCTCATAGCAATATGTGGGCACGTGCAGCTCGTCGGCTATACGTTTCGCGAGTTCGCGTGCGAGGGCTGCACATTCTTCCAGTGTTATTCCGGATACGGGAATGAGCGGAAGCACATCTGTGGCGCCGATGCGCGGATGCGCCCCGTGGTGCTTGCGCATGTCGATCAGTTCGGCTGCGCGGCGCACTCCTCTGAAGGCCGCCTCTACCACAGCCTCAGGGGTGCCGACGAATGTCACTACAGTGCGGTTGGTGGCTTCTCCCGGGTCTACGTCGAGTACTTTCACCCCCTCGACCTCTTTTATGGAGTCTACTATGCTGTTGATTACGTTCATGTCGCGCCCTTCGCTGAAATTGGGCACACATTCGATGATTTTCCTCATGGCAGATTGATTAATTCTTTTCAGACAATCTATAAGTTTTTTGCAAATATAATGCTTCCCGGCCGAAATTCCGCCTCTCCGCCCCATATTTTTCAGCATGTTTTATGACATTCTATAAATATGTTGCGGATAGGACGGGAGGGTGTGGCGCATTTTTCAGGAGGGCAGGTTTATCTTTTTGCCGGATCACATAAAATCAATATATTTGCGTCGGTATCAAAACCTTAAATTTTAACCATAACAATTCAGGTATGAATCTTAAAAAAATGTTGGCGGCCATAGCCGGCGGTGCGCTGGCTATGGCATCTTTCGCACAATCGTTCTCATACTCTGCTACAGATTTCATTGCTCCACCTATGCAATGGCGCCCCGTGCCTCTGTGGTTCTGGAACAACACGGCGGTGAACGCACAGGAGGTTGAGGAGCAGCTTGAGCAGATGATCCAGACCGACTATTACGGCGGCTGCGCCATATTGCCGTTCGGCGGCGGATTTCAGCCGGGCTATCTGTCGGAGGATTATTTCACACTTTACGGCAAGGCGATAGAGGTGGCGAAAAAATATGGCGCGGCGATGTCGGTCTATGACGAATACGGTTTCCCGAGCGGCAGCATGGGAGCCATAAACGGATCTGGAGTCACCACATTCAAGAACAATCACCCCGACCATACTATAAAACGCCTTGACAAGCAGGAGATAAAGACAACTCCTGGAAAGACGTTCACCCGCCGCATTACGTCGAAAAACCTTATGGCAGCTGTGGCTATGGAGAGCGGCACCAAGGAGATCATATCCCTACGCGACATGATAGACGGCACTGCCCTGCGGTGGGATGTGCCGGAGGATGGGGAATGGACAGTGATGTTGTTTACCTGCGTGACCGACGGTGATCCGAATGTAGACTATCTGTCGCCTGAATCGGTGCAGCTGTTTGTCAATGACACGCATCAGGCATATTATGACCATTTCCAGGATGCTTTCGGGAGCACGATCACATCCACTTTCTTCGACGAGCCTACCATGTACCGTGCCAACGGACGCATGTGGACACTTGATTTCAACGCAAAATTTGAGGCCAGGTATGGTTTCTCTCCCGAGACACTTTATCCGGCACTCTGGTATGAGATCGGCGACAAGACTGTTGCCGCACGCAATATGCTTTTCGGGTTGCGCGCAGAGCTGTATGCCGAGGGGTTCATGAAGACAATCGCCGACTGGGCCGAGGCGCACGGAATACTTTCAACCGGCCATCAGGACCAGGAGGAGGTACTCAATCCGGTGAGCGTGTCGGGCGACCTCATGCTTGTGGGGAAATACATGAGCATGCCTGGTATTGACAAGATCGGGGGCGACCGTCCTGCCGAACATTTCTATAAAGTGGTGTCTTCGTCGGCCAACAACTGGGACAAGACATACGTGATGTCCGAGACTTACGGCGACATGGGGAATATCTCGATGGAGCGTATGTACAACATCGCCACGGAGCAATATACCAAGGGTGTGAACCAGCTGATACCGCATGCCGTGTGGTACAACGCCGCCAATGTGTCGTTCCTTCCCGAACTGTCATGGCGCAATCCGCTGTACAATTACGGGCTTCCTGATTTCAATCGTTTCCTGAGCCGCCTGAACTATATGCTCGCCCGTCCAGGGCGCCATGTGGCCGATGTGGCGGTGCTTTATCCTATAAACACTCTTCAGGCAGGCCATTATCTCGACGGGCCTAAAGGAAATATGCAGGGAGGAGTGGATGTGCCGGGCACGGATTACAATGTGGTGTCGCGTGTGCTGACCGACGAGCTCGGTGTGGACTTCACTTACCTGCATCCCGAGGTGGTTGACGACCGGTGCGGTGTGGAGGGTAACCGTCTTGTGATGGACAATGCCATGAACAGGGAGGAGTTCTCAGTAATTGTATTGCCCGGAACCAAAGCGCTCACATCCGGCAATCTCGACAAAATAGTAAAGGTATGGGAGGCCGGATGCACAGTGATCTTCACGACCCAGCTTCCCGACAAGTGCGCGGATCTGGAGGGAACAGACGCCGATGTTTCTGCCGCCGTGGCGCGTATGCTTGCGGGCGAGACCAGTTGCGGACGCGCTGTATTCGTAGAGGATCCCACTGCGGAAACTCTTGCCGCAGCTCTCGATGGTGAGGATCTTGATGTGCGGTTCACTGCCGGTGTGCATCCTTTCAACTATATCCACAAAGTGGTGGATGGGAAAAATGTGTATTATTTCGGAAATATAGATCCCGCAACCGCGAATGCTACAATATCGCTGAGAGGCACACTGGAGGGGTACACTCTTCTTGATCCGCGATCCGGCAAGATGGTGGCGGCAGAGTTGGCCGCAGACAACGGCCGCACTGTGTTTGACCTCTCGCTGGCGCCCGGGCAGTCGATGTTCCTTGTTGAGAATTCACTGATTGATCTCACCGACATGCCTGATCCCACGCCCGATACCGGCTACACCGTTGAGATGGACTTCAAGGTTGATAAGGTTTCGGCCGGTGTATGTTTTGCCGGACGTGATTCGCGGAATTATTACATGTGGCAGATCAATGTGGAGAACCCTGAAAACCAGATGCTCCGTCCGCACCGCTGGTTCGACGGCGGGGTGTCGCTTCTGGGGGAGGTGCCTCTCGGGGACAAGGTGGATGTGGCCGACGGCGGCTATCATAACCTGAAAATTGTCATAACAGACGATTCGCATGCCGCCACATATATCGACGGTGTGCTTGTGGATGAGCGCGACGGGCAATTTCCGTATGGGCTGATCGGTTTCCGCGAGACCCACAGCGATACCGCGGGGAGTGAAGAGGCGGCATATTTTGATAATGTGAAGGTGACATCAAATGAAAACGGGGATGTGAAGCTGAGCGAGGATTTCTCGGACGGGAACCTGTTTACAGCCGGAACCGTAACAGACGGTCAGCTGTATGTGGTTGGCGGCATGACCTGGGACTGTTATGCCTGGGCCGCGCCTGCCAACGGTGTGCATTTCACACTTGAGGCCGACATGACGCTTGTAAAGGACGATGTGGCATTTGTGTTCGCCGAGCAGGCTTCAGATACATATTATATGTGGGCGGTGAACTGCTTTGACGGCGCTGAGCCGCGCATACGCCATCATATATTCAATCATGGCGCATTGGTGTGGAACGATGCTACTGTGCGCGAGTTTACCAAAGAGGAGATACTCGGAAAGCCGCACCATGTGAAGATTGAGGTGGAAAGCGCTTACATACGCACTTATATCGACGATGTGCTTGTGGACACCTACCTCGACTGGTCGGAGAACCTGCGTCCCGGACTAGTAGGTCTGCGCATCGACACCACGGGTCCGCAGTGTGACGATGCCTATATAGACAATGTCAAGGTAACGGAATATGCCCCCGACGGCACGGCAGAAGAGAAACTCTTTGATGATTTCGAGCCGGACAGCCCCCGGTGGTTTCCTGACGCCAGGATTGATGATGTGGACGGCAATGCCAAAATGCATATATGCGGCGACAATGTGCTGTATAAATGGATGCAGGTGGAGTCTCCCATAAAGAATCTTGTGGATGAGGTGACCGGAGAAGGGTACGGGGCACCTGGGGAATTCTATAATATCCAGGGGATGCCGGTGGCGGAGCCCTCGCAGGGCATCTACATTGTGCGCCGTGGCAGTTCTGTCAGCAAAGTGGTTGTAAGATAACGGTTTTTTATCAGTTCAATCACTAAAAAAGAGTGGCGATGTGTCGGTAATGAGACGCATCGCCATTTTTTTTAAGACTAATCACAATATTATGTGTACTACTTCGTAATATGAATTGCACACACAGGTTGCCATGTCAGACTTTTTGGCGCGGGTCACATCTTAATGATTGTAATAATTGTTATAAATAATGGACCGGGATCAATTCAGAGAGCACATGGCACGGTTGAAATAGCATGGATATGAGAAGAGTGACCGCTGTTTTACGCAGGATACTGCTTAAGTTCAATCTTACGAGGCTGCTTACATTCGGATACCGCTCGGATATCGCTGAACGCAATATCCTGGTGGGGTATCTTACATATATGCTGCTCGGGTTCGGTCTGCTCATGCTTCCGTGGTCGAACTGCGGCGACAATTCGTGGATAGACAATCTGTTTACCGCTGCGTCTGCAATCTCCACGACAGGATTGGCCACGGTGGAGGTATGCGAGGCTTATACGCTTTTCGGCCAGTTTGTCATTCTGTTTCTTGTGCAGCTCGGGGCGATCGGATATATGACATTGAGCTCATACATCCTCTTTCGGCTCACGCATCATGCTACCAATTATACCGGCAAAATGGTGAATGCATCCATCGGTGTGCCGTATGGAATGAAACTGCGTGATCTCATAAACAATGTGGTGCATTTCACTGTGATTTTCGAAGCCGTGGGTTTCGTGATGTTCTACATCGTTTTCAGCCATCTTTCGGTGGATATGGCGGCATGGAAGGCTCTGTTTCTTGCGGTCTCCTCCTTCGGAACAGCCGGTTTCAGTCCTTTCCCCGATTCGCTGTGCCTGTTTGACGACAATGTGGCGGTGAACGCTATTGTTGCCGCACTCAGCTATGCCGGTGCTATGGGATTTATAGTAATAACTGATCTCACCAATAAGCTGAAGAACAGGGATTATACCATCTCGTTCACGACCAAGGTGATAATGATCATAACCGGTATAATGACGGTGGGGGGTACGCTTATACTTCTGCTGAGTCCGGGCGGGGTAGAGGGGCACGGGTTCTGGCACAGGCTGCTGTACTCGTTCTTCCAGACCATGTCGGCCATGACTACTGTCGGCTTCAACACCATCGACATGTCTACCCTCCGTGTCGGTCCGATTCTGATATTCTCGCTTATAATGTTTGTCGGCGCCTCACCCTCCGGTACCGGGGGCGGTGTGAAATGTACCTCTATTTCCGCCGTGTGGGGATTCATAATATCGCGTCTCGGGCTTAGGAAAGAGGTTACTTTCCTCGGGCGTGTGATACCGATGTACAGGGTGGATTCGGCTCTGACCAATATCTTTATCTACGGGATAGCGATTTTCACCGGTTGCCTTGTGCTGGCTTATTGCGAACCGTTCAAGCTGTCGCAGATCCTTTTCGAGGCGACCTCGGCGATCGGTACCGTAGGGTTGAGTACGGGTATAACCCCTGATCTCAGCATTACCGGCAAACTGGTGATAATCTCGCTGATGTACATAGGGCGTGTGGGTGTCATCACCTTCGGTTCAGCCCTCGTGATAAGCACCAAGGAGAAGCGGCACCGGGCCAAACAGGAATCGGACCTCGTGGCCTGATCCCATTAGGGGGCGTGATGGGCTATTTTGCTATTTTGTGTGGTGTCCCTGTAAATTTGGGAACCGGTGGGATAGGTTTCAGAAAAAAATGCTAATTTTGCATGATTGAAGCTACACAGCTTCAAAAAGATCTCTAACTGCGTTTATTGAAACCAAAAAACACGAAATACAGCGATGTACAGAACTAACACTTGCGGTGAACTCCGCATTGCCGATGCCGGTAAAGAGGTGACTCTGGCCGGATGGGTGCAACGCGTGCGCAAAATGGGAGGCATGACCTTTCTTGATCTGCGCGACCGTTACGGAATTACACAGATAGTTTTCAACAACGACACCGATGCCTCCCTGTGCGAGCAGGCTAACCACCTCGGACGTGAATTCGTGGTGCAGGTGACCGGTAATGTCGCTGAACGCACTGCCAAGAACCCCAATCTGCCCACTGGCGACGTGGAGATAATCGCAACTTCGCTGAAGGTGCTCAACGCCTCGGAAGTGCCTCCTTTTACAATCGAGGATGAGAGCGACGGCGGTGATGACCTCAGGATGAAATACCGCTATCTCGACCTGCGCCGCAATCCGGTGCGCCGTAATCTGGAGCTGCGCCACCGCATGACGATGGAGGTGCGCCGTTACCTCGACTCAAAGGGATTCCTTGAGATAGAGACACCGATGCTGGTGGGATCCACCCCCGAAGGCGCGCGCGACTTCGTGGTGCCCTCGCGCATGAACCCGGGCTGTTTCTACGCCCTGCCGCAGTCGCCCCAGACGCTCAAACAGCTTCTTATGGTGTCGGGCATGGACCGCTATTTCCAGATCGTGAAATGTTTCCGCGACGAAGACCTGC
>ERZ836877.4854-NODE-4854-length-13347-cov-2.592386_pt1 | contig 13347 bp, 9 predicted proteins | sample MGYA00519469_ERZ836877 | MGnify/ENA primary metagenome ERZ836877 (study PRJEB31850, sample SAMEA3708809) | human gut metagenome | biome: human gut; feature: human-associated habitat; material: faeces | place: China | collected 2014 ... | reverse complement strand
GAGTGGAATTCCGGATGAACGGACAAATAATTCTAATACGCTAGATATCAACTTAATTACAAATTTATGAAAAAAAGTCGATGGTGTTTCCAGGTTCCCCGGGGATATTGGAGGAAAAGCTGGAAGATAACAAAAATGTTTTCAGTATTGATGTGTGCCCTGACTTTTTCTGTATCTGCCGCTGCTTTTGCACAACACGAGCGGGTAACTTTAAATTTCAGGCAGGCTACGGTCAGACAGGTGTTGAATGAAATTCAGCGGCAAACCCGTTTGAGTTTTATTTACAACACCGAACAAACCGAACAATTGGGACAGATTTCTGTAGAAGCCCATAATGAGAGCGTGACGAGTTTATTGGATCGTATTTTGACCGGGACCGGTCTGACCTGGAAGATTCAGGAGGATCTGATTCTGATATCCCAGGCTGGTCCGGAAACCACAGCTATACCACAAGCCCAGGAGCAGGAAACCGTTCTGCTTACCGGAACAGTTACCGATATTCAAAAAATGCCACTACCGGGAGTAACGGTGAAGATCTCCGGAACAAGTTTCGGAACTTCCACCGATGCTAATGGCAAATTCCGGTTCAGTTATCCCAAAAACAAGGCACAGATTGTATTGGAATTTTCTTTTGTCGGCATGCAGACAACTTCTGTAAAATATGCCGGTCAGAAAGAGATCGATGTGATCCTTTACGAAGATCAGAAGGAATTGGACGAGGTGGTAGTGACCGGTTACCAGGTACTGGATAAACGGACCCAGACCAGTGCCATTACAACGGTTAAAGCAGAGGATATTATGATTCCGGGGGTAACGAGCATTGACCAGATGCTGGAAGGACGTATTCCTGAAATGACCTTTATGCTGAATTCCGGAGAAGTGGGAGCTACTCCCCGTTTACGTGTCCGGGGAACTTCTACTTTGCTGGGAAACCGGGAGCCTCTGTGGGTATTGGACGGTATCGTGATGACAGACCCTGTCGATGTCGATCCCGACGATTTGAATAATCCCGATTACCTGAATATTATCGGTAATGCCATTGCCGGTATCAATCCTCAGGACATCGAACGGATCGATGTATTGAAAGACGCTTCTGCCACGGCTTTATACGGAACACGTGCAGCGAACGGAGTGATTGTAGTAACTACCAAAAAAGGACGGATCGGAAAACCGGTTCTTTCTTATACACACTCTTCTAAAATCACCCGCCGCCCACGCTATACCGACCGGAATATCAATCTGATGAATTCTCAGGAACGGGTACGATTCGGGAAAGAACTGGCAGACCAGCATTATATATTTCCTACCCAAATGCCGATGGTAGGATACGAAGGTGCTCTTTATCGTTTACAGAGCGGTCTGACAGACTACGATACCTTCCTCAACGAGGTAACCTGGTACGAACAGGTCAATACCGATTGGTTCGATATTCTGACCCGGGATGCGTATTCCCATTCCCATACGTTGAATGTAAGCGGAGGTTCGGATATCGTTCGCTATTATGCTTCCCTGGGATACGACCGGGATAACGGGGTTTCCAATACAACTTATACGGAAAGATACACCGTAACTGCCAAAATGGATGTACAGATGACTTCCAAAATGCTGATGGCAATCAAACTGAACGGTAATGTACAAAAGAAAAACCACCTGGTCTCCACCCTTGATGCGATGGATTATGCTTACAATACGACCCGGGCATTACCTTGTTTCAACGAAGATGGTTCCCTGTTTTATTACGAACGTTATAGAGGAGGATACGGAGGACAGGGAAATAAATACCTGCATTATAATATTGTCAACGAAATTGACAACAGCTCCAGCGGATATGACGGTAAGGGTATTCAGGTCGATTTAAACCTGAAATACAACATTCTGCCCACCTGGGATGTCACAGCTACCGGTTCATATTCTGTCAGCAGCACCTTACAAGAAGATTGGTGGGGCGATAAAACAGCCTATGTCGCTGCTTTGAAAAACGGGGAATACGAAGATAAACCGATACCGGGAGATGACGGAAAATGTATTCTTCCCTATGGAGGTATTTTGAAAACCAAGAATTCAGATACGGAAAATCTGACATTCCGTTTACAATCCAATTACCGTAAACTGTTCGGAGAAGATGACCAGCATTTGATTACAGCCCTGTTAGGATATGAGGTTAATATGCTACGTTCCAAATCGATGAATAATGAAGTGAGAGGCTATTTGAAAGAAAGAGGGATGCAGTTTGCCGATATGAGTTCGCTGAACCTCGACGACTACCCTTTATATAAGGAATGGCTCCAGCAAAATCACCTGACCCTAACCCGGGGATTGACCAATCAGTTGAGTTTATACTTATCCCTGACTTATGGTTATCGGGAATATTTTACATTGAATGTAAACGGACGTACGGATGCTTCCAATAAATTCGGAAGCCGGAGTAACGAACGTTTATTGCCGGTATGGTCGGTATCCGGCATGTGGAATATACAGGAAACTTTCCTGAAAGAGGCTTCCTGGTTGTCTGAAATGCGCTTACGCATGTCTTACGGTATGCAGGGAAATATGCTGGACGGCCAGACTCCGAATATGCTGATCACTCAACAACCGATAAATTCTTATTACAACGAGAACGTCTCCAATGTATATCAGTTCCCGAACCCCAACCTGAAATGGGAAGAAACGAAGCAAACCAATATCGGATTGGATATGAGCTTTTTTAACGGACGCCTGAATATCGGTGGAGATTTTTACTACAAAAAGACTGAAAATGTCTTCTCTTGGGTAAATGTAGCTCCTACCAATGGATTGACTTCTTATCTGATGAATAACGGGAGTTTGAAAAATGTCGGTTATTCGGTCACTTTGTCGGCAACTCCAGTTAAAATCAATGATTTTGCCTGGAGAATTTCTACCAGTTATTCAGCGAATAAGAACAAGACACAAACGGATGCCGTCGAAAAATACGAACTGGAAGATTATCTGGCAGGTACGGCTATCATTAGCGGAGAATCTGTCGGTACGTTTTACTCCTATGAATTTTTGGGATTGAACGCACAAAACGGAACACCGGTATTCGATGACTATACCGACCGCCGGCATTTACTGGAAGACAAAAGTCTGGAAGATGTAGTCCGTATGGTGATGACGAAGAGCGGGACCCGGGAACCGGTCTTTAGTGGTAATCTTTTCAATACATTTACCTGGAGAGGAATCACTTTATCCTTCAACCTGGCCTATAGTCTGGGTTCCAAAGTGCGTCTGTTCGCTCTGTACGAACCGATCATTTCGGGAGTCAGTGCGGAAAATAATGTACGGAAAGAGTTTGTCAACCGTTGGCAAGTGCCCGGAGATGAAAAACGTACCCGTATTCCGGCCATTATCAATCGTTCGGACGAGATGTACGATTACTATAACCGCCATTGGTCGCAGGAGCAAAGTAATAAAACCAAAACTTTTGCCTATAACCTCTGGGATATGTATGACAATTCCGACATCCGGGTAGTCAGCGGTAATTATCTGAAAATGCAGACACTGACTTTACGTTATTCCTTACAACCCAAATTGCTGAAAAAGACTCCGTTTTCTTCCGCTTCAGTTTCTTTCAGTACACAGAATCTGTTTACCATCTCCGCCAAGGCCCTGAAAGGCCAGGACCCTTCACAAGCCGGATTTGCTAAACCGAATCTTTCGGTACGTCCGAATTATACGATAGGACTAAATGTTTCATTCTGATAAAAATGATGGATATGAAAAAAATAATATACGGAATTGTAGTCGCCTTGTTTTGTTCCGGATGCGATAATTTCCTGGAAGAGTATTCGCAATCGCAGACGGTTGCCAAAAAAGTCTCTCATTTCGATGAAGTATTGTTGGGGGACGGATACTTACCTGCCCAAAACAGAGCTTATATTTCAACGGATCATGCCGGTTTCCTGAATATCATGGATGACGATGTCACTACGGTGGGAGGAAGCGGACTAGCCGTTTTCTTTTGGCCGGATTGTAGTGTAAATCTGTTCGGCTATTATGCCTGGCAATTAGAAGTAGGACGTAATCCCACGGGAGATGTATTACGGGATGACAGTCAGACCTGGCTCGATTTTTACCGGCGCATCAATGTGATGAATGTTATTCTGAAGGAAATCGACGACATCTCTGTCAGTTCTCCATCTGAAGAACTGGATCGGATCCGGGTAAAAGGAGAGTGTCATTTTATACGGGCCTCCCTTTATTTCACTCTGGTCAATCTGTACGGGAAAGCCTATAATAAGGCTACTTCGGCTACGGACTACGGAGTTCCTTTGAAATTAACGGAATATGTAGAACACGACAAAGATAAGAAAACCCAGTTTGAACGTACTCCCGTCGCAAAAATATATGAACAAATCGTAGAGGATTTGAAGACAGCGGTAAATTATTTGACGGAAAGTCCGCAAAAACGCCCCTTACACAGGGCTTCCAAAGAAGCTGCACAATTATTGCTCAGCCGGGTATATCTTTATATGCAGGACTGGCATAATGCAGCTCTGACAGCTGAAGAGCTGTTGAAAGAAGATACGCGGCTTTACCACATGTCCGCCCGGGATTCTGCCAGAATATTCCTGTCGGAAGACAATACGGAAGTTCTTTTCTCTCAGGGTTCTATGAATTTTTACAATGGAATGACCGGAAACAGAGGTGATTTTGCAGTATCTGACAGCTTGGTACAATTGTATGACCAAGAGAATGATTACCGCCGGTATTTTTTCGGAAAGAACCAGAGTACTTCTGCCAATTCATTACAATGGAAATACGATACGATCGCAGTTCCACACGTATCCGATATTTACACGTTACGGATTGCCGAAGGATATCTGAACCTGGCTGAAGCATACGCCATGGAAGATAATTTCCAGGGGGCCAACCAGTATCTGCGGTTACTCCGCGAAAGCAGAATCCGGAATTATGTACATACAACTTATACCGGAGAAAAACTGGTGGAAGAAATCCGGCTGGAACGCCGCAGGGAACTCTGTTTCGAAGGACATCGCTGGTTCGACCTGAGACGTTATGCGGTATGTGAAAAATATCCTTATAGTAAACAAATCCGGCATGCATTTAATGTATACGACGGTAATAAATACGAATGGGACCATACCGATATTTATGTATTGGAGAAAAATGATCCGGCTTATGTGATGCAGATTCCGAAATCTGTATTGGAATACGACGAAGAACAAATGCCGGAAAATCCGAGAAACAAACGTTCTCCGCTGGGCGATGACGAATAGTTGACAATCAATAAAACAAAAGTATGAAAAAAATAGGATTATATATGCTGCTGGCCTGCCTGCTGCTGGCTTGCCAGAAAGAGGACGGGATAACCCCCGGAACCGGATTTGAAAATCTGTATACGATCCAAGATGATCCGAACGATTCCATTCAGCACAAACGGTATGAACTGTATACCACTTATGGAGTTCCGGTCTTTTTTAACGATACCATCGGAAAAGTGTTTGTGAAAACAGATGTTAACGGAGATTCGGTTTTCCGTTATGAAACCCTGGATCTGAACTGGGCATTCAGCGGGACAAACAGCGGATCGGTCACCTATCAGGTGACCCGGCTGACCGATCCCGGACTGATGATGAAATCTTTACGGAAATTTTTCTGAAAAACAGCCAACAGGCACTTTATCCATATGCATTGTGGCTGACAGAAAAATGTTATCAACTATCTTCTGCAGGAGTAGAACAAAAAGAAATAATCAGCCGTTACCGGAACCTGATGTTTTCCTGGATAAATCAGATAAACGAAGAGGATATGCTGGAAAAAGCCGCCGGTTACCGGAATGAAATCGTGAAACTAAAGGTTCAGAATTATAGTGACGAACTGAATGCTTTCAATAATATGTTGGATGAAAGTCTATATGATAAAAATTGGGGGGAGTTTTACCCGGACGAACGTATTCCTTATTGGAGAAGTTCGGCCAGTTTACAGATTTGGTTTCCTTGGCCGCTAGTGGAAGAATGGGAACAGGACAGCAGTTACCGGAAAGAGATGATGACCTATGGAAATGTTACCAATCCGAATTGGCCGGAAGGAGTCTGGACGGATGAAGAATTTGATAATTATGCCCTCTATTGCCGGGGACTAGTCGGAGCATTGGGGTTTGTCAGCTATGATCCGGGGTATGGAAGCCGTTTTACGCCTAGAAATACAGATGTTGATCTGGAACTTTACCTGGAGGAGATGATGAAATATCCCCGGAAACAATTTCTGGAACGCTGGGAAAGTTCCCCGCTTGTGATTAAGAAATATGAAATCCTGTATGCCATCATCCGGGACGAGTTAGGTGTTGAATTATAATACTGAATTGTATATGAAAAAGATCGAATATTTTTGTTGTCTGCTAGGGCTGGTATTGACAGGACTGGCTTGTCAGGATGACGATGAGACGACTGTGATCCCGAAGCCGGAAGGGATTACCTACGGTACGGTAACGGATAAAGGAGGAAATGTTTATAAAACCCTGACCATAGGAAACCAGACCTGGCTGGCAGAAAATTTCCGTTACCGTCCGGACGAAGCTACAGCTGCCGATCTGGTGACTTACGGAGAATCATACGGAGGCACTGAGCGTGCCATATTGGAAGGTACAAATATGAATAGTTACCAAACTTTTTGCCGGAATTATTCCGGTCGGAAATTTCTGCTCTATCTGCGCGAACAGCTTTTGGCTGCCGATGAGGCAGGCCGTTTGAATACGAGCAGTCCCTACGGAGTAGACTGGATTGTGACACAAGTAGGCAACTACACCATTCCTAACCTCCTGTCTTATAATATGCACGATGATATTAAAGATGAATTGATGGCCATATGGAATGATGCTGTAAATTATTATTTTAAGGTCGACCAGGATTACCTGACACGTTTCGGTTACCTGTATTCGTATGAAGGAGCTTTAAAAGCCGTAAAAGAAGGAGCTCCGGAAGGATTTCATTTGCCCACTGACGCGGAATGGATGATGCTGGAACGTCATTTGGGAATGGATGCCGGAGAATTGGAGGGCCTGGAAAATTGGAGAGGCCACGCAGGTGAGCTATTGAAAACAGGAGAACAAGGAATCGGATTTGATGCCTTGTATGGCGGAGCTGCCGTATATGCCTTGTCAACAGCCTACAATTCCCGTTATGTGTATAAAAATGAAGGTGCTTACTTCTGGAGCAGTGATCAGATTGTAATATCGGACAGTTTATCTAACGGAATCGTCCGTAACATATCCCTGTATCATTCCGGAATCCGGCGCATGACAAGCCGTTTAATCAGTACAACTGAAAATGTACGCCCCTCTTATAGTGTTCGATTAGTAAAATAGAAAAAACCAAACTCATATGAAAAATATATTCCTGATTGTTTTTTGTCTGCTTGTTTCGACAGTGTGGGCTAAAGAAGAAAAGAACAAACGTATCCAGTATTGTACTACTTTGGAAGAGGCCATGCAACAGGCCGCCCGGAAACATAAACCGATTTTTTTCAATTGTTATGCCGGATGGGCCGGTCCTTCGGTACTGATGGACTCTGTCGTACTGACAGATCCCGATTTGGTTTCGTTTATTCAGAAACATTTCGTCAGTTTACGTGTGGATATGCCCAAAACCCAAGAGGGACGCAAACTGGCAGAACGTTACAGGGTAAAGTTTTATGCCCATTATCTGATTTTGGATGAAAAAGGAGAAATCATACACCGGATTTCCGGAGGAGCCAAAGCTCCTGAATTTAAAGAAAAATTGAAAGCAGGCCTGAATCCAAAAACCTCATTGGCGGGAATGACCCGGCATTATGAAAAAGGTGACCGGTCATTTAAATTTTTAGCAGCCTATGCCGGCACATTGAAAACGGCAGACGAAAATGAGAAATTTCAGGAAGTAGCTGACTATTATTTGGAGCATATCGATTCTGCCGGTCTCTATTTGCCACAGTCGTGGGAAATCCTTTGGAATAAGGGGAAAAGATATGACAGCGAATGGTTCCGTTTTATCTATGACCACAGAAATGAGTTGGTGGAGAAAAACGGAGAGAAAGTACTGAATTTTATAGTACAGGTACTTTTTCATCAAGTTTATCCTTACATGATGTTTGAAAAAGTATATGATATGGATTTCATTTCAGAAATAGAACAAAAAGCCGGTCACCTGGAATTTACTTCACTTAACCGGGACCAATTGTTGGATATGTGTAAGATTCTGCATTTCAGACAACAGAAAAAGTATTCGGAAATGCTGGACCTCTGGGGAAAAATGGTCCCGAACCTGCCGAATGAAGCCTTGAAAGTCAGATATGACGCTACATTGGGACGTTTGCAAGATATGAACGAGACTGAAAAAAAACAGGCAATCGCTTATCTGAAAGAAAGAATGGCAGGAATGACAGGTTCAACCCTGGAACGCTACCGTCAAATTGTAACTGAATTGTCAGACTATCAAGGAATACGGTTTGAAACAGGTGGTCTGCAGGAAGCCCTGGCAAAAGCCCGGAAAGAAAACAAAGCGGTTTTTGTCGATTGTTACACCAGTTGGTGTGGTCCCTGCAAAATGATGAGCTCTAAAGTCTTTCCGGATAAGCAAGCCGGAGACTTTTTCAATCCCCGTTTTATCAGCCTTAAAATCGATATGGAAAAAGATGAAGGCAAAGAACTGGCTCAAAAATGGAACATTCGTGTATTCCCGACTTATCTGATTCTGGATCCTCAGGGAGAAATCGTGTATACTTCACAGGGATACATACCCGCCGAAGAACTGATCAGGCGGATGAATGAAGGACTGGAACAATGGAAAAATAATATAAAAACCGGAAAATAACGAGCATATGATACACAAAATCTTACATCGATTATATATGGGAATTGTTACAATCGGCTGTACAATGCTATGGACTTTGTCCGGATGCGATAACGATACGTTAGATAGCTTTTTACAATTCTCTGATGATAATCTTTTACTAAGAGCGGCCGGTGATACTGTTGTCATTGACGTGACTGCCGGGTCCGGATGGGAAGCCGAAAGTATGGCTGATTGGTGTACTGTGGAAAAAAACAGGGAGAACCCTGAAGGAAAGTTGGTCATCCGGGTTAGTCCGTCGGATGACATATACGAAAGAGGAACGGCTGTAAAAGTAACTTGCGGAGACAATGTAATGCGTTTGGCTGTGCGTCAGGAACCGATGGTATTTGAAGTGACGGACGGCAAGAAATCGTTGGCTTTCAATAAAAGAGTTAGCTACGATACCCTGAAAATTCATACCAATATGGATTGGAAAGTAGAAATTGCCGATACGACAGGTTGGTTACAAGTTGCAGATACCGTGGGTTCGGGAGATTCCGAACTGGTTTTTATAACTACGGATAATAGCCAGAAAAAAGAAAGATCGACAACCGTTCGTTTGAAATACGGCGTACGTACAATGAAATTAACCGCTTCCCAGAATGGAGGGATCCGGGCAGACGGAAATGTCCAAAAACACCAGGGAGAACGTGAACTCACAAACGGCTTTAACCTGATTTTTCTGGGAGATGGCTTTACGTCCGATGATCTGATTGCAGAAACGGGAGTATTCGACCTGGCGGTAGAAGAAGCTTGTGAGGCCTTATTTACTGTCGAACCCTATAAAACTTACAAGGAATATTTCAATGTTTGGTCAGTGGCTTGCGAATCACAAGAGCGCGGGGCCGGAACTTCCGAGTCAGGAAATACAGCATTATTCAGTTACTTTAACGAAGATAACCGCATCATCGGAAATAATACAACGGCTTTCAGTTATGCAAGCAAAATATTGGGAATGAATGACGCCATACTGCAAACGAATTCCGTCGTCATTGTATTGGTCAATGACGAACGTTATGGAGGCTCGACTTATTGGTTCGGCGACCCGACTGATAGAAATGATACTGATTACAGGACAATCAGTTATGTCCCTTTGAACAGAGATATTCAATTACCGGGAGGATTCACCAACATTTTTCTGCATGAAGTCGGTGGACACGCTATCGGAAAACTGGGAGACGAATGGTCTACCGAACAGTTGTTTACTACTGAAGATAAAACTTTAATAACTTATTATAAAAATTACAGGTTATATTGTTATAATGTAGGACTACCAACAAGTGAAAGGCTGATAACTTCTTATCCGGAGATGAGTTGGCAGTTTTTCCGATATGTCAGTGGAAGCACAGCTCGTTACAGCGAAGTGTTGAAGCCTGCTGACGGAGGCTATGGATGTGTCAGTGATATTGCTAACAAGGCATTTGTTTCTCATTGTGAAGAAGAGAGTTGTATGATAAACAACGTACCTTATTTCAATGTTGCTTCGCGATATGCTATCGTACAATGGCTTTTGTTCCGTCTCAACGTATATGAATACTCCCCTCAAGGCATGACCGGATTGGTTAATTACTTTTTCGAACATGACCAATATGAACTACCGGCCGACTATACCGTATCGGACAGACCACCCCTTCCGATGCCGGCTCAGGTAAAATAATAGAGCTTTAAGCCGAATAAAACATCAGATCCTGTCATAACTTACCGTTTAGCCGGAACATTATGGCAGGATATCTTTTTTAGAAATCTGCATAATCATAACTAACAGTACCAGATTTCGCAGTCGATTTTTTAAATAACGGAAAGCATTTTTCTTATGGGTTTTGACAGTAAGCACAGACAGATTCAGCAGTTGGGCTATTTCCTGATTTTTCTTACCCTCTAAAGATAAAAGAATGACCTCCTGGCTACGTTGCGGCAATTCACCGATGGCTGCGTACAACTCCCGCAATATTTCTTCCTCTTGCACTGAAAAATCGGGTAGTTTTTGTTCATAAAGCACATGTGCCATGTATTTTTCTTCGACTGCCCGGTGTTTCCAGTAATCTGCACAACGGTTCGAGACGGCTTCGTACAAATAAGCTTTAAATCCGTTGATAGAATTGTATTGTTTGTTACTTTCCCAGATATTGATAAAGATTTCCTGCACGATATCTTCAGCCACCTTGTGGTTTTCCACTCTGCGTTCCGCAAAAAGGACAAGGTAACTATAAAATTGCTGAAAGAGTTTATGATAAGCTTGTTCGTCTTTCAAGTTAAAGCGCTGCAAAAAATCTTTCTGTTCGCTCACAGTGTCTTCCGTCGTTTTACCGAACAAAATAAAGGATTAATAATAGATTTTCCAATTTATATTCCAAATTCTTTTGAAAAACTGTGTCAGCAAAGTCCATACTTTATTCTTTTTCTTCGCTGACACAGTTCAAATTACAATCAATGTCCAGGGACACCTTCTCTTATGGCTGTGGTTTCTTAAACTCCTTGAATACCCGCTTTATCTCATCGACATAGTCCAGTTTTTCCCAGGTAAAAAGTTCCACTTCTTTCTCAACCGTAGGCCAATAATTCGAAGTGAACACTTTTTTCACTATTTCGGGTTTGCGTCCCATGTGCCCATAACTGGCAGTCTCCTGATAAATCGGATTACATAATTTCAAGCGTTCTTCGATAGCCCTCGGACGAAGGTCGAAAATCTCGCTGACTTTCCCGGCAATCTCTGCATCCGTTAAGCTGACTTTCGAAGTACCGTAAGTATTCACATACACTCCTACAGGACGGGCAACGCCGATCGCATAGGAAATCTGGATCAGGATCTCGTCGGCTATCCCCGCTGCTACCATATTTTTAGCGATATGACGGGCAGCATAGGCAGCAGACCGATCGACTTTCGAAGGGTCTTTTCCGGAGAAAGCTCCCCCACCGTGGGCTCCTTTCCCCCCGTAGGTATCGACGATAATCTTACGCCCTGTCAGCCCTGTATCTCCATGAGGACCTCCGATCACAAATTTACCGGTCGGGTTGACAAAAAGAATGACATTTTTATCGAATAAAGCCTGTACCCGTTTTGGCAACAGGGCCTTTACCCGGGGCAGCAGAATATCGACGATATCTTTTCTGATCCATTCCACCATAGCCTCGTCGGCTTTCAGCTGGGCTTCCGGCGTTTCGTTGGCCGGCTTGATGAAATCGTCATGCTGGGTAGAAATGACAATCGTATGTATACGGACCGGTTTCCCTTCATCACCGTATTCAATGGTCACCTGTGATTTCTAATCGGGACGCAGATATTGCATCAACTCACCCTCTTTCCGGATTTGAGCCAATTCTTTCAGTAAAAGATGGGCTAATTCCAGGGACAACGGCATATAATTATCGGTCTCGTTACAGGCATAACCGAACATCATCCCCTGATCACCGGCTCCCTGTTCCATCGGATCTTCACGCACCACTCCCCGGTTGATATCCGGCGATTGTTCGTGGATCGCAGAAAATACCCCGCAACTATTTCCGTCGAACATATACTCACTCTTGGTGTAGCCGATCTCATTGATCACTTCACGGGCCACTTGCTGCACGTCTACATAAGTCTTTGTTTTAATCTCGCCTGCAATGACAGTTTGTCCGGTTGTCACCAAAGTTTCACAGGCTACTTTTGCTTCCGGGTCGAACGCCAGAATCCGGTCGAGCACTGCATCCGAAATCTGATCGGCAACCTTATCAGGATGCCCTTCCGATACAGACTCTGAAGTAAATAAATATCCCATAATTTAATTGAAAATTGAAAATTGAAAATTGAAAATGTACTATACGCAATCAATATCCAATCGGTTAATTATATTACGGGAAAGGCAATGGATGGTTGAATTCAGAAGTATATGCATTTTAGCAATTTTTTTCTGTGGTTGCAATCAGCCAAATCTTTCCACAATGACGGGACAAAGATAGGAAGGAAAAAGGTAAAAGTAAAAAGTTAAAGACGATAGGCTTTAGCTTTTAACCTTTTACTTTTTTTCCCCCTTATCGTTGTACAATTTATTGAACAAGATAGCGAGGTTCATATAGATGGTGGTATTTTGCACGACAATATGCGTAGGGACCTTTATGCGGGCAGGAGTAAAATTCCAGATGGCTTTAATACCCCAGGCGACCATCAAGTCGGCTACATTCTGTGCATGTTCGGCGGGGACGGTAATAATACCGATCACCACTTTCCGTTCGGCAGCCATAGCACGGAATTGATCGATATGAAATATTTCGATATCATTGACTTTTGTACCGATCTTCGTTTTATCCGTATCGAAGGCAGCCTCTATCTGTAACCCGAAAGCAGACAATCCTTTATCTTGCAGCAAAGCGCTCCCCAACGAACCGGCTCCGACCAAAAATGCTCCGTCCACCCGGCTAAAACCCAAAAAATCTTCCAGAATCCGCACAAAACTGTCCACCTCGTATCCAACCCGTGTTTTACCCGAAATACCGGTATGGGAAAGATCCTTCGTCACCT
>ERZ836877.4853-NODE-4853-length-13348-cov-14.756714_pt1 | contig 13348 bp, 12 predicted proteins | sample MGYA00519469_ERZ836877 | MGnify/ENA primary metagenome ERZ836877 (study PRJEB31850, sample SAMEA3708809) | human gut metagenome | biome: human gut; feature: human-associated habitat; material: faeces | place: China | collected 2014 ... | reverse complement strand
ACCCAGGACCCCAACATTAAAAGTGTTGTGCTCTACCAGCTGAGCTAGCGAATCGCGCTTTATCTTAAAAGCGATGCAAAGGTAGGGAGTTTTTTTGGAGTGTGCAAGTTTTTGTTCGATTTTTTGATGTGATTTTTTTTTAACGGCTGGTTTCCTGTGCGTTTTTTTGGCGCATTTGATCTTCGAGTTTGCGCTGAGAAAATTCTGGCTGTTGGGGGCTTCTGTTCTCGGGAAATTTGTTATCTTTGCGCTATAATACGCTAAGTTATGCAAAATCAGACAGAAACACTCGTTCCCGGAACGGTTATCCGCGGCCCTGAGCGCTCTTATACCATTATCAAAGTACTCGGTCAGGGCGGCTTCGGTATCACCTACCTTGTCAGCGGCAAAGTCCGCGTGGGCAACATCGTGGTCGACGTGCGCTTTGCCATGAAGGAGCATTTCATCTCGTCGCTCTGTAGCCGCGACGGCGCTACAAAGTCCGTGCAGTTCTCGGCTCCCGTGGCTGATCAGGTGGGCCGCTCCATGAAGGCTTTCATCAAGGAATCGCGCCGCCTGCAGTCGCTCGGCATCGACCATCCCAATGTGGTGCGCATTAATGAGGTGTTCGAGGCCAACAACACGGCTTATTACGTAATGGAATATATCGAGGGCGCCTCACTGCAGGATTATATGAAGAAGCATGGCCCGATGTCGGCCGACGCCGCCAAAGCGCTTCTGCAGCCCCTGATCGAAGCCGTGGCCACTCTCCACAGCAACAACATAGCCCACTACGACATTAAGCCGGCCAACATAATGCTTTCCGAGGAGGCCGACGGCTCGCTGCGCCCCGTGCTGATAGATTTCGGTCTGGCCAAGCACTACGACGATGCCGGCCAAGCCACATCGAGCATCGCCGCCGCGGGATATTCGCCCGGCTATGCTCCGCTTGAGCAGTATGCCGGAATCAGCTCGTTTTCACCGCGGTGCGACGTCTACGCCCTTGCTGCCACGCTATATTTCTGCGTCACCGGCCACGCGCCCAAGGCTGCACAACAACTCCGCTCCGATGAAGTGCGCCGCGACCTCGAGCCTATTCTCGGTCCGCAGGATACCGACCTGATAGTGCGGTCTCTGTCGATAATGGTTGAGAACCGCCCGGCCGCTGCCGCTGAGCTATCCGCCGCCCTCTACGGCGACGCACCGGCGACTAAGACGCGTATCGAGCCGCAAAATCCCGCGGCCAAAGAGACCACGCGCTTGATGCCCGTTGCTGCGCCGAAAACCTCCAGGCCCTTCCCCATCCGCGCAGCTATTATCGTGGCTTGCGTCATTGTTGTCGCCGTCATTGGGTGGTTGATTATAAGGCCCACAGCCAATTCTGCGAACTCGGCAGAGGCGGTTGAGGTAATGTATCCCGAACCAAGAACTGATTATCGCAATCTTGATTTGCAGGCAAACCGTGATGGTTGCAATTATTATTTTTCGCAAAGCGAGTGGAAGGATCTCCCGCAGTCTGAGAAGAGCAAGTACAGCCCCAAGGGCGTGGTAGTCATCGGCAACGGCCTTGAATTTGTCCTCGCCTTACATGACAACGGAAAAGACATAACATGGGATGAGGCAATGCGCACATACGGTAATCGCCTGCCCACCAAGGCGCAGGGCGAAGTGCTTGTCGCACAAGCCGATGCTGTAATGGCGGCGATAAAAGCTTTTGGCGGTAATGATTATAAATACTCGTTTTGGACAAGAGAAGAACGCGATTCTTCCCTCGCCTGGACCGTCGGCATGAATTACGGTGCCGTCTACAACTACGGCAAGACCTATACAAACAGGGCGCGCGCAGTAGCCCCGGTTCAGCCGTCGTCGGCGAGATAGACCCTTTCATTCCTTCAACCCTTGTTGGCGGGTGTGCCGTCCGTGCGGGCGGCCTTCCCGCCAATCGCTTTCGTGGCCCCGGTCAGAGGATGATGTCGGTAGGCGGGGTGTAGTAGGGGTAGGTGACGTCCCAGAGGTAGAGGGCTTGGGCGGGCATGGAGGTGCCGGCGGAGCAGCGGTTGCGGTCGGCGATGACGTCGGCGAAGTCCTGAAGGCTCATTTTGCCGTGGCCTACTTCGACGAGGGTGCCTACGACGGCGCGGACCATGTTGCGCAGGAAGCGGTCGGCGGTGATGACGAATACCCGGGCGCCGGTGTCGGCCACGGGATGCCATTGGGCGTGGGTGACGCGGCAGATGTTGGTCTTGACGTCAGTGTGGAGCTTGGCGAACGATGTGAAGTCGGAGGTGTCGAGCAGCAGGGCTGCGGCGCGGTTCATGGCTTCGTAATCGAGCGTGGGGGGCGCCTGCCATGCTAGGCGATGGAAGAATGGCGACTTGCAGGGGAGGGCGTAATAATGATATGTACGCGAGGTGGCGTCGAAGCGGGCGTGGGCTTCGGGATGGACCGGGGAGAGGGAGTGAATGGCTATGTCGCGGCCTACGAGGGCGTTGAGCGAGCGGATTGTCTGCGCGGGGTCGGGCAGGGGAGCGGGCAGATCGAAATGCGCCACCATTGAGCGGGCGTTGACGCCCGTGTCGGTGCGTCCGGCGCCGGTGATTTTGACGGGGAAGCGCATCATGGTGGCGAGAGCCTCCTCAATGGTCTGCTGCACACTGGGGGCGTTAGGCTGCGTCTGCCAGCCGTGAAATGGCGCTCCGCAGTACGACAGATGCATGAAATAGCGCTGCATGACGTGCCGTTATCAGTCCTTTTCGAGATAGGTGTAGCCGTAAAGGCCCGAGCGGTAGTTGCTGAGGAATTCGCGGCCCTCTTCGGGGGTGATGTGGCCGGCCTTCATCGATGAGGTTACCCATGTCTCGACGTTGCGTACCAGTTTCTTTGGATTGAACTGCACGTAGTCAAGGACTTCGGCCACGGTTTCGCCGTCGATTATACGGTCAATCTCGTAGCGGTCCTTGTAGACCGAGATGTGGACGGCGTTGGTGTCGCCGAACAGATTATGCATGTCGCCGAGTATCTCCTGATAGGCTCCTACGAGGAACACGGCGAGATAATATGGCTCGCCCGGCTTCACCGAGTGGACGGGGAGGGCCGACGAGGTTCCGTGGCTTGTGATGAAGTTGGCTATCTTGCCGTCAGAGTCACAGGTGATGTCCTGAATGGTGCAGGTGCGGTCGGGGCGCTCGTCGAGGCGCGATATGGGGATGATGGGGAATATCTGGTCGATGGCCCAGGAGTCGGTGAGCGACTGGAAGAGAGAGAAATTGCAGAAATATTTGTCGGGGAGCATGCGGGCTATCTTGCGCAGCTCCTCGGGGGCGTGTTTCATCGATGCGGCCATCTCGCCCACCTCGCGGGCTATTGACCAGAAGAGCTTCTCGATCTGGGCGCGGGTGCGGAGGTCGAGCATGCCGAGGTTGAAGAGATCAAGGGCCTCTTCGCGTATCTGGAGGGCGTCGTGCCAGCTTTCGAAGAGGCGGGGCTGGTTGAGGCGGTCCCAGATGTCGTAGAGCTCGCGGGCGAGCTCGTGGGCGTCGGCGGGGAGCTCCTCGTCGTCCTGCCAGAGGGGGAGCCGGGTGGTCTCGAGCACCTCGAACACCAGCACCGAATGGTGGGCTGCCAGCGATCGGCCGCTCTCGGTGATGATGTTGGGCTGCTTGAGTCCGTTTTTGACACAGGCGTCGACGACGGCCGACACCGAGTCGTTGGCATACTCCTGGATGGAGTAGTTCATGGAACTTTCGGAGGCCGAGCTGCGGGTGCCGTCGTAGTCCACGCCGAGGCCGCCGCCGATGTCGACGAAGTCAATGTCGAAGCCCAGTTTCGAGAGCTGCACATAATACTGCGTGGCCTCGCGGAGGGCGTTTTTGATGCGGCGTATCTTGGTGACCTGGCTGCCGATGTGGAAGTGGATGAGCTTGAGGCAGTCGGTCATCTTGTGGCGTGTGAGGAAGTCGATGGCTTCGAGCAGTTCGCTGGAGTTGAGTCCGAATTTCGACTGGTCGCCGCCCGATTCCTCCCATTTTCCCGAGCCTGAGGATGATAGCTTGATGCGGATGCCCACGTTGGGCACGATCTTGAGGCGCTTGGCCACTTCGGCAATGAGTCTCAGTTCGTTGATCTTCTCTACCACGAGGTATATCCTCCGGCCCATCTTCTGGGCGAGGAGTGCCAGCTCAATGAAGTTTTCGTCTTTATATCCGTTGCAGATGATGAGGGCGTTGTCGGCGATGTTGGTGGCGAGCACGGCGTGAAGCTCGGGCTTCGAGCCGGCCTCGAGGCCGATGTTGAACTTGCGGCCGTGGCTCACGAGCTCCTCCACCACCGGGCGCATCTGGTTGACCTTGATGGGGTAGATGAGGAAATTCTGACCCTGGTAGTCATATTCTTTCGCCGCCTGCTTGAAGCAGTTGGAAATTTTTTCGATACGGTTGTCGAGGATATCGGGGAAGCGCAGGAGCACCGGGGCGGTGACGTCGCGCACCTGGAGCTCGTCCATCACCTCCTTGAGGTCGACCGAGGCATAACCGGCGCGGGGCGTGACCTGCACATGGCCTTTATCGTTGATTGAAAAATAGCTCAGGCCCCAGCCGTTGATGTTGTAAAGCTCGGCGCTGTCATCGATTTTCCATTTTCTCATTGTTGCGTAGGGGATAAAAAGACTTGTTAGGTTATGAAGTGCAAAGGTATTAAAAATATGGCGTGAAACAAAAAAAAGAAAAATATTAGAGCGCGGGTGGGGATAATGTCGCAAAAAATGTGTAAGTTTGCACGTTGCAATGATTATGTAGCAATGATTATATGGTAGTCACAACTTTTAAACTCACATAATTTTATCATCACATCATGAAAAAAATCGTCAGCTATTCGTTGGCACTCAGCGCAACAGTGCTGTTGGCCGGATGTAGCGGTAAGATGAACCAGTTCAAGTCAGAGTACTTCAGCGCCAACCCCAATCCTCTGGAAGTGGTGGGTCAGGAAGTTCCCGCAACTGTTTCGGCAAATGTGCCCGCTAAGTTCTTCAAGAAAAACGCTTCGGTGACCATCACCCCCGTGCTCGTGTATGAGGGCACAGAGCAGGCCGGTCAGCCCGTGGTTTATCAGGGCGAGAAGGTCCGCGGCAATGCTCCCGTGGTAAGCTACGACAACGGCGGCAACCTCATCATCCCCGTAAATTATGTCTATACTCCCGCTATGGACAAGAGCGAGCTTTACATGACATTCAATGTGGAGCAGGGCAAGAAACAGTATGTGCTTCCCCGCGTGAAAGTGGCCGACGGCGTTATCGCCACCGCAGCCCTTGCCGATGCCGGTACCGTTAACCCCGCTACCGCCAACGACGCTTTCCAGCGCATCATCAATCAGAAATACAACGCTGACATCATGTTCCTGATCAACCAGGCCAATGTCCGCAAAAACCAGCTCACCACCGACCAGATCAAGGAACTCAACGCCAAGGTGGCCGAAACCAAAGGCAATGACAACCTCCAGCTCGAGGAGATCAACATCAGCTCCTACGCTTCGCCTGACGGTGCCCTCGACTTCAACGAAAAGCTCGCCGAAAACCGCGAGAAAAACACTCTCAAATATCTCGAAGACCAGCTGAAGAAAGACAAGATGGCTGATTTCAGCGAAATCACCAAGCAGTGGACCGCCGAGGACTGGAACGGCTTCAAGACCCTCGTAGAGGCCAGCGACATCCAGGACAAAGCGCTCATCATCCGTGTGCTCAACGACGTTCAGGACCCCGAACTCCGCGAAGAGAAGATCCGTGAGCTCTCTCACGTGTTTGACGAACTGGCCGACGAGATCCTGCCCCAGCTCCGCCGCTCTATCATCACCGCTTCGATCAACGTAATCGGCAAGAGCGACGAAGAGATCAACCGGCTCTTCGACACCGACCCCTCTAAGCTCAACGTCGAGGAACTCCTCTACTGCGCTACTCTCACCAACGACAACGCCCGCAAAGAGAAAATCTACTCAACCGTAGTTTCACTCTATCCCAATGACTTCCGCGGCTACAACAACCTCGCCAAAGTTCAGTACCTCAACAAACAGTACGCTCAGGCCAAGGCTAACATCGCCAAGGCGGCCCAGCTTGCCCCCGCTGCTAAAGAGGTGAACATGAACTCGGGCCTCCTCTCGCTCGTCGACAAGGACTTCGAAGCCGCCAACCGCTCGTTTGGCAACGCCGCCGGTCTCGAAGAACTCTCTGACGCTCTCGGCGTTTACTATCTGACTCAGGGCGACAACGCCGCTGCAGTCAAGACTTTCGGCAAGAGCAAGACCAACAACGCCGCTCTCGCCCAGATCCTCACCAAGGACTACGCCGCCGCCAAGTCAACCCTCGCCGGCATCGCCAACCCCGACGCCACCACTTACTATCTGACCGCCGTTCTCGGTGCCCGCACCAACAACGAGTCAATGGTACGCAGCAACCTCGAGAAAGCCATCAAGCTCAACCCCGCTTACGCCGCCAAGGCTAAGAAGGACCTCGAATTTGCCAAATACAACTTCTGATCCTCTCCGTCGGCCCTTTGCCGGCTGAACGATAACCCTTCAGGCAGGCCTGCAGTAGCACCATCAGCTACGGCAGGCCTGCTCCGTTTATGGTAAAAATTTCAAAGAACTCTTTTACGCTCCCGCCGCAAAGTTACAGCCGTGTTTTACGGAAAAAGTGCAATCCACAACAGTCAGCTGATTTTTTTGATGGGGTGGGTGAGGAATTATTTTTTGAGGGGATTATTTTGAGGGCGATTTAAAGAATAATTCGAGCGCAGAAACGGCCTGCCCCTGCGGGCCTGCGGCCTTGAACGCAGACAACCACGCAGAATAAACGCAGAAATTATTAGTCAACTCCTGTCAGGGATGAGGAATGGCGCGGTGCTCGCCCTGCGGTGCTTGCAGAAGCTGAATTGACGCAGGGAGTAGTCAACCAAAATCAGTTATATGAAGGGTAGCGTGGTTAACTTTGTATCAGGATTGAGATTTGGCGTCAGGACGCGAGCCGCGTTGATTCCGCTTTAGCAAGCACCGCAGGGGCGAGCTCCGTATCTCTTCCCTTGATTAAAAATTAAATTCTGCGTTCATTCTGCGGTGATTCTGCGTTTTGCCCGGATTGCGGCGAAGCCGCGACGAGGCTTTCTGCGCGTGGTTTATTCCCATTTTCTTGTAGGCGGAGGTGATTTTGGTCTTTTCGTTTGTTGGTATGGTCGCTTTTGGGCGATCAATAAATCCTGCGAAAATTCGGCTTTGCGGCGATTGCCCGAAGGGCGAGCCGACCTGCGGGCATGCCCCGCCTTGCATCGTCAGAAAATATAAAAAAGATCTGCGGCCATCTGCTCTGATCCCGCGTGCCCGCAGGGGCAGGCCGGATCTGCGTGTTTAAAATTCCATTTTTGCAGTAGGCGATGGTAATTTTTTGCAGTCCCATTGTGTAGGATAAAATTATGGCATTGTTTCAAATTCACACAAAAAATCGTAAATTTGCCCTGCATATTACAGCCCCGCAGAGGCGGGGCAGAATTAAAAAGATATTAGCGTTTGCTATTTGTTCATTCCACACTGAAATCGGCAAAATTTTAATGGAGAAAGAAAGGACAAGTGGTAGATGTTTGCTTTATGCGAACATTCAGCCCCTTGCTTTTCTCCGAGGCTTTGCCGAGCCGCAGTGTGAGCACCCCTAAGGTTGAGTGTTCGCATTTGTTTGGCCCGACAATCCCGGATTACAGAAAGCATGCGCAGTCTATTGACAAACCGCATTTACAGACATCCCCACAAATGAAAATCCACATCGGGCAAATGATTCGCCGTGAGCTCAGAAACCGTGAGCGCACCGTGGCATGGTTCGCGCGCAAAATCTGTTGCACACGTCCGCATGCCTACAAAATCTTTGAGAAGGAAAATATCGACTTGAATCTCCTTATCCGCATCTGTCAGATCCTTGACTACGACTTTCTGTCAGAGATAGCCGGACAGTTGCGTCATGACAATGGTGACACATCCGTCATATCATCCGACAATGAAACATAGCTCGGGAGCGATTGGCTTTTAGTTACTTTGCATAGTAATTCAAATTTATTAACAAACCAATCCTTTACAATGAAAAAGTCAATCAAACTCCTTTCGATGCTTCTTGCAGTCTTTGCCATGAGCTTCACATTCACCTCCTGCAGCGACGATGATTCGCTTTCCGATTATGAGGAAAAATTTGTGGGTACATGGATGAATATTACCGGTCACGAGGGGTATGTGTTCAATTCAGACCATACCGGTCAGGAAATATACTATGGCCGAAACACACCGTTCGAATGGGAAGCCCGGAATCTCAGACTGTACCTATATATGGAAGATAATGAGATGAAAACATTCAATATCATAATCCTCAATAAAGAGAAAATGGAACTGGGCACTCCCGACGGCAAGACTGTAGTGCCATATTACAGGAAATAGAGTTGCCGCAAAGAGGTGTCATGATAATGGTGACACATCCGTCATATCATCCGACAATGAAACATAGTACGCGAACGATTGGCTGATAGTATCTTTGCATAGTAATTTAATTTTATTAACAATCCAATCATTTACAATGAAACAGACTTTCAAACTCCTTTCGATGCTTCTTGCAGTCTTTGCTATGAACTTCACATTCACCTCCTGCGGTGATGATGATGAACCCACTTCCGACACGGAATTCAAAGAAACAATAGTTGGTACATGGGTGGAAAAAGACAGTGACATACCTTTCACTCTCATTCTCAATGCCGACCACACCGGCTCTATCAGCTATGATACATCTTCTCGCGCTCTTATGACCGATCGATTTACCTGGAGCACATCAACTACTTCTTCCGGCGTCAATATTCTTAATACTATTCACACTTCAGGAGATCTTATTTTCCGCAGCGTACAAAACCAGTATGTGCTTGCCGGTAATGAACTTATTCTCCTGTTTGATTTCGGAACTGATGGCGTCAGCTATCAGGCCAACTTTACTCGCAGATAACCATAGCGAAATATTCTGAACATATTCTACTACAATACATACCCCGCGGCAATATTAATCTTTATTACAGTAAACCAGCCTCATAATGTTTCAGCGATTTGGTGATTCTTTTATTCATCAAGTCGCTGTTTTCTTACTTTCTAATTGATGGAAGATAGCTATATGGTTATCCCGATCAAACAGCAATTGATCCCCTTAATAAAATGCTTTTAATCTGATCACAAACGTACATGAATTCAGGGCTTCTTAAATTCTCTACTACTAAAGATTGTTTGTGACCTAAACGTAGTTGAATTTCTGCATGATATGGAAAGGTGTCTTGAGTTAAAATCACATCAACATTTAATATTCCATCAAGTGAGCAGGCTCGCAAATCTTTTACGATAGCCGTACCCATAGATGATATGGATTGCAGCTTAACTTTCTGCTCTAAATTTTTTTTATGGTCTTTAATGCTTTCACTCTCTTTGAATCGAGATAGAATAAACCCAGAAATTCCACCATTATCTATGGGTCTCAATGAAATAAATTTCTCTCCTATGGCATCTTTCTCAAAATGCCGAGGGTACATGATGAATCTACCGTATACTTCGTCATTCTTAACCATGCGGAGATAATTAAGCAATACGATTTTCGATTAACGATGTCAAAATTGCAATATTTTTGTCGGTGTATGACAGAAAAGAATAGAATCGAGGCGGAGTTCCCCCTCTTATTACATAGAAAGACATCGCATTTTCTCCAAAATCAACGGAAACCTTTAATTTCTGAATTGGGTTGACATACAATAAGTGTGTTCCACCATATTCAGTGGGATTAATTTTTACATCAATTATTGCTTTGTTTGAGAGTGCTAATATTATATTCTTGCATTTGGCAATTGACGACTTTCCTATTGCTGGTGCGCCATAACCATCCCAGTTAGGTGTTAACTTAGAAATTAAGTCAAGTTTATGTTTTAGATCTTCTCTAGTCAAATTATAAATATCGGATATTATAGCTGAAGCTTCATTCTCATATCTGCATCCTTCAAAAATATTGTCGCAGTTGTAATTATTCCCCGATATAGTTACAGGCATACACATTAAAAAAGATGTACACATTAATGCACTGTTCAAAAAATTAGATCTACTCTTTTTTTGAATAGTGTCGGGTTTGGATATTCGAAAGGAAGTGTTGTTCATAGGTCATTCTTCTTTCATTAAATCTAAAATCTTTTGCGACACACACCAATTAAACATGTCAAAAATAATAACATTCATTCGTTCTATATTCTTGATAAATATGCTGTATGCGCAAGTTTTTGTATCCTCTGCGGTTAGTTCAATAACACCCATTAATTGTGCGGGCTCTTCTTTATTGCTGGAGAAACCGTAATTAATATTCAATACGAAATCATCTTGTAAAAGAGTGGTTTGTGTCATCTGTGCCAACAGGCTACTCTCAAAAGTTGAATTGGCTTCTTTTTTTTGCACTAAATTTTCCGAGAAAATTTCAAATAGAATGCTGTAATTATCGGTATTCTCATTTGTCCTTTCTGCGGAAAGAATGTTAGTTTTCTTTAATCTTGAACTTTTTACCTTATTATTAAAAAGTTCAATAAGTAATTCTTTATTTTCATTTAGCACAGCAATAGCTTCGCTAAACGTTTTGAAGTGATTTGGATTAAATCTACATAAACACCTGTCATCTTTAAATACAAAGAAGTAGTTGGGGTTTGAAACGATTAGCGACTCCTCATTTTGAGTAAGTTTTGATTTAGTTTCGCCACTTATCCATTTAGCCATAGCATTAATCATCCATCCCTCAAACTCTTTATTTCGAGGGTATGATAACTGAAGCTCAACATTGCGCAGAAATGTTGAATGGTATATGCAATGTTCTATATGAGGAAACTTCATAAGAGTCTATTTTTTGTACAAAGATACTGACTTTTTCTGATATAAACAACTTGTCGCGGGGCTTTGTTGCAGATCCTCTTAAATAATTAATTATTTAAGAGGATCTGCAACCGAAGAGAGGCTTTGTGTAATATCTTGATTACTGGCGTGTTGCTGTGTGCTAATGATGTGTCACTCTATTTCTTCGACAAAGGAACCGCACAAGGAGGTTCTTAGCGTGGCTTTACCGAAGTGAAGGGTTTGTTATAGAACACCGCGACTATCCCGCTTCAAGGCGATTGCCCGAAGGGCGAGCCGACCTGCGGGCATGCCCCGCCTTGCATCGAACGAAAAATAAAAGATCTGCGGCCATCCCGCTCTGATCCCGCGCACCGAGGCCGCGGGCCCGCAGGGGCAGGCCGTATCTGCGTATTTAAAATTCCGTTTTTCATCAGGCGGTGGTAATTTTTTTCAAGGTAGGGTGAGCAAATGGTTTGGCAAATCGGGAAATTATGCTTAAATTTGCAGTCGCTTTTTAGCATCCCGTGTGATGGGAAATTAAGGAGCAACTTAATTTTTAGTAACACATTAATTTTCAAGACTTACAATGAAAACATTCCAGCTCACTGCCGAACCCCGTACAAACCTCGGCAAAAAAGCCGCCAAGGCTCTCCGTAAAGACAACCTGATCCCCGTAGTGCTCAACGGCGGCGAGGTTTTTGACCTCCCCTTCAACGGCACCCTCCGCGAAGGCGAAAAAATCGTTGAAATCGGTAACGGCAAAGGCCTCATCACTACCGATCTTACCGTAACCAACGACTCTGTTCGCAAGCTGGTCTACACTCCCGATATCTTCGCTATCGAACTCGACGTTCACGGCGAAAAACGCATGGCCGTGCTCAAGGACATCCAGTTCCACCCTGTAAAGGACACTATCATGCACATGGACCTTCTCGAAGTAAGCGACAAGAAGCCCGTGACCATCGAAGTGCCCGTTAAGCTCGAAGGCCACGCCGAAGGTGTGAAGGCCGGTGGTAAGCTCACCCTCTCCATGAAGAAAGTGCGCGTGAAAGCTCCCTACACCGCCATCCCCGAACGCCTCGTGATCAATGTTGACAACCTCGGCCTCGGCAAGACCCTCCAGATCGGCGACCTCCACTTCGAAGGCCTCGAACTGATGAACGCCAAGAATGCCGTAGTATGCGCCGTACAGCTCACACGTGCCGCCCGTGGTGCTCAGGCTGCCGCCGCTAAATAATAATAGCTGCAGCCTATGAAATACCTGATTGTGGGGCTGGGCAATATCGGTGACGAATACCGCTTGACCCGCCACAACATAGGATTTATGATATTGGATGCCTTCGCACAGGCATCCAATATTACTTTTTCAACGGAGCGTTACGGCGATGTGGCTCGTATGAGGCTGAAAAACAAGCAGCTCGTGCTGCTCAAGCCCTCGACCTACATGAATCTCAGCGGCAATGCCGTGCGCTACTGGAAGGAGAAGGAAAACATTGAGACTGACCATATACTGGTGCTCGTCGACGACATAGCGCTGCCTTTCGGCGCCATCCGCCTGAAGCCCCGCGGCAGCGACGCCGGCCATAACGGCCTCAAAAACATAGCCCAGATGCTCGGCACCGACGCCTATCCGCGCCTGCGCTTCGGCATAGGCAGCGACTATCCCCGCGGCTGCCAGGTGGACTATGTGCTCGGGCCGTTCCCGCTCGAACAGCGCGCCGAGTTGCCCGCAAGAATCGATGTGGCCATCGAGGCCATACGCACTTTTTGCCTCGCCGGTATCCAGAACGCCATGTGCGCCTATAATAATAAATGAGTATGCCTAAGACAGAAGTTAGAATCGACAAATGGATATGGGCCGTGCGCATCTTCAAGACGCGCACCATAGCCGCCGAGGCATGCAAGAAAGGCCGCGTGGTGATCAACGATGTCATAGCCAAGCCGGCACGTATGGTGAAGGTCGATGACGTGGTAAAGGTGCGCAAGCCGCCGGTTACCTACTCGTTTCGCGTCAAAGCCTTGACGGAGAATCGTCTGGGCGCCAAGCTCGTGCCTGACTATATGGAGAATATCACCCCGAAGAGCGAGCTCGACCTGCTCGACGTGGTGAAGATCTCCGGCTTCATCGACCGCCGCAAGGGCCTCGGCCGCCCCACCAAACGCGAGGGCCGCGAGCTGTCACGCTTCACCGAGCAGAGCTGTGAGGACACCGGCTGGGACTTCGACTTCGACGACGACTTCTTCGATGACGACGAGGAGGAGAAATAGTCGGTGAAAACGCAAAGAACGAAGTTCTTAGAGTATTATTGGCTAAACAGGTTACACGGAAAGGAACCGCACAAGGCGGTTCTTGGGACTTTAGTGCTTCATCGGGTTGCCATCTAAAATCCGCGGCCATCCCGCATCGCAATGTCACTAACTTAAGATTTTGTGACTAAATATTTAGATAACAAGCCGACTT
>ERZ836877.4850-NODE-4850-length-13350-cov-3.130951_pt1 | contig 13350 bp, 7 predicted proteins | sample MGYA00519469_ERZ836877 | MGnify/ENA primary metagenome ERZ836877 (study PRJEB31850, sample SAMEA3708809) | human gut metagenome | biome: human gut; feature: human-associated habitat; material: faeces | place: China | collected 2014 ... | reverse complement strand
CGGTCGGCCTGCGCGAAGACATCCTCGAGGCGATGTTCGCTGATGATGACGGTCACGCCGAGCTCGCGGTTGAGTCGACGCAGCGTGTCGAGGAAGCTCGCCGTCGCGATGGGATCGAGCTGGCTTGTCGGCTCGTCGCAGACGAGCACGTCAGGCTGCATGGCCATCACGCCGGCCAGGTTGAGGAGTTGCTTCTGCCCGCCGGAGAGCTCGGAGACGTCGCGGTCGAACCAGTCGGATATGCCGAAGTAGCTTGCCATCTCCGCCACGCGCAGGCGGAGCACCGGCGAAGGGCAACCGATGCTTTCCAGTCCGAAGGCGAGCTCGTGCCATACCTTGTCGGTCACGATCTGCGCATCCGGGTCCTGCATGACGAAGCCGATGCGTCGGGCCTGGGTCTCAAGCGGCACCTCGTCCAGGGAAACGCCATCGAGCAAGATGGCGCCCGAACGCTGTCCGAAGGGGGCGAGCACGCTCTTGAGCTGGCGCAGGAACGTCGTCTTGCCGCAACCGCTCTTGCCGCAAACGCAGAGGTACTCGCCGCGCTCGACCTCGAGGCTGAGTTCGTCGAGTGCGGGCACCGTGGCATCGGGATAGCTGAAGCTCAGATGCTCGAGAGCGAAGAGCGCCATCCAATCGCCTCCTTCGCATCGATGGCAGATGGCGCGAGCACGAGCACCGTACACGCCACGAGCGCGCCGATGCCAAGCGGCGAGAGCGCGGGGATGTCGATGGCGGGCACGTAGCTCACGGCAAGCGCGCCGCTCGCGAGGGCGATGCAGGTGACGATAACGCACGCGAGCATGAGGACGAGCAACAGCGCATCGCGCATGCGGAAGCGACATTGCAGGTAGCGCCCCGGCTGCTTGCGGTCCTTCTCTGTCATTTCGAGCGGGGTGACGAGATTCCTCCACTTCGGGGACTTACGGCCCCTCCGGTCGGAATGACAAGGAGGGCGCGGAGCGACTGGCCCTCCCTCTGTCATTTCGAGCGGAGCGAGCGATAGCGAGCGAAGTCGAGAAATCTCTCCAACGACAGGTTTGGATTGCGCGCCATAACCGCGCGAACGCATCGAGTCAGCCGTGGTCACGGCACCCTCGAGCGCCCAGCTCGTGAGCGCCGAGAGCAGCGAGGCCCCATCCTGCGCACGTTCGCGCACGCTACCCCGCGTCATCGACAGGCCGACGCAGCGCCGCGCCGTCGAAATCTGCCGGGCCTTGCGTCCGTAGCTCGGCACGAGGCGTAGCGTCATCGTCAGCACGAGCGTGAGCGCGGGTGCCCGGCGGCCAAAGAGGTACGTGAACTTGTCCGTGCTCATTACCTGCGCATAGCAGACAAACCACAGCATGACGCTCACGAACATGGTCGCGGTCGACGCACCGTAGGCGAGCGCCTCGAGCGTGTAGGGGCGTGCGCCCAGGTACGTGAAGAGCACGGTGTCGCCAAGCGTGTTGAAGAGGGGGTTGATCGCGGTAAGCGCGAAGAGCGCCAACGCCATCGCCACAAGCAGACGCCAGGCATCGCGCCCGCGCAGGCACAGGTAGTAGAGCATCGCGCCCATGAGGCCCACCGCTTGCACGACGGGTTGCTGCACGAGCACGCACAACACGATGACGCCCACGAAGAAGGTGAGCGTCACCGCAGGATGATGTGTCGAGAAGGCATCGGGGCGCATGCGCGTGCGCTACATCGTGATGAAGGAGAACTCCACGGTATCACCGGCTGCCACGGGGCAGACGTCGACGGCTTCCATGACCTGCTCGCCGTTGACCGTGTAGACCCAACCCGAATTGCCCTCGGCCGCGATGCCGTTGATGGCGGTGATGTACGTGCCGTACTGGCTGTTCTCGGTGGCGACTTCGGCATCGGTTGCCTCGAGCACGGCAAGCGCCGTCGCATCGGCTGCCGGTATCTGGACGGTGTAGCTCGTGGTGTTTCCGTCGGCATCCGTAATCGTCGCCTTGGTCTCGATGAGCTCGCCGGGCTGGTCAGCCTGTTGGCTCGCCGTGGCGGCGGCGGAGGAGGAGCCTTGTGCGCTCGCTGCGCTCGACGATGCCGGGGCATTCGAGCCACAACCGGCAAGGGCCAGCGAGGCGAAGAGCGCGCAGGCGGCAATGCATGCAAAAAGACGTTTCATGATAGACCTCTTTCATCCAGGGCTTTCGGTCATGGCTCGGTAGTCCGACTTCGGCCGCACGCATGCGGCGCCTTACGGTTACTGGTATAGCGCGGGATTTTCACCCGCATTCCCCGAGGCCTCTACGAGGCACCGCCTATCGGAGGCGGTCCGTAAGCCAATTCGCTCTGTATTGTACCCGCCGACGCATCATCGCGCCCCTGCCATGCGCACTTTTCGCGAAAGTCTAGGATTCGCGGGAGCTCCGAGCGCATATATGACGGAAGTCCAGGATTCCCGTGCTCAAATCCTAGACTTCCGTGGTTTTTGCGCGTGCGGCTCGTCCGTGGCGTATTCGCATCCTAGACTTCCGCGGTTTTTGCGCGCGCAATCGTAATTTGGGAGCTCCAAGCCTCTACAGCGTCCACTGCTCCTGGTCGGTGTGGAGCAGATCGTGGGCCAGGTGCGAGAGCGGCTCGCCCAGGAACTCCTCGTAACACGTGGTCACGTTGGGGTTCTCGTGGCTGAAGCGCGTCGGACGCGTGCGGTCCAGTGCGTAGAGCGTCTGGCCGCGCTCGCCTGCCATCTCGCGTGCCTCGTGGATGGGCTGGCCACCGCCGCCGGCACAGCCGCCCGGGCACGCCATGACCTCGACGAAGTCGTACTCGACCTCGCCGGCATCGATGGCCGCCAAGAGCTTCTCGGCATTCGCCAGGCCGCTTGCCACCGCGATGCGCACCTCGCTGCCGCCCAGGTCGAAGGTCTTCTCCTTCCAACCGTCCAGGCCACGCACCTCGGTGAAGGCATCGGGGTCGGGGTTCGTGCCGTTGACGAGGAAGTAGGCGCTGCGCAGTGCGGCTTCCATGACGCCGCCGGTTGCGCCGAAGATCACGGCGGCACCGGAGCCCTCGTTCATCGGGTCGTCGAAGGACGTCTCGTCAAGCGCGGCGACGTTGACGTGCATGAGCCGTATGAGCCTGCCGAGCTCGCGCACGGTGAGTACCGCGTCGACGTCGGGTTCGGTCTCGCGCACCATCTCCTCGACGGCGGCCTCGTACTTCTTGGCCACGCACGGCATGCACGACACGTTGAAGATGCGCTTGCCCATCGGTGCCGATGTCGCGAAGCCCGTCTCGGCGCCTGCCGCCACGGCGGCGTCGTCATTGGCGCCGGTGCCGACGGGGTTGGTGTCCACGCCGATGCCCAGGCCCGCACCCTCGCGTACGCCTTCGAGCCCGTGGGTGCCCTCCTTGGGCGGCACCATGCCGAGCTTGGGACCGACGTACTCCTTGAGCAGCGCGCCGAACATCTGCTGCGGCGACTTGGCGCTCGAGAGATGGGCGAGCTTGTCGGGATGCTTGATCTTGAGGTAGCGCACCCAGCCCGGACAGCATGACGTGAACATGGGCATGGCGCCCTGGCCGCCCAGACGCTCGAGCAGCTCGCTGCCCTCCTCCATGATCGTCATGTCGGCGCCGAAGTTCGTGTCGAAGACGTAGTCGAAGCCGAGCGCGCGGAAGGTGGCCGCCAGGCGTCCCTCGGTCGCGAGCTCCGCCGGCAGGTCCAGCGTCTCGCCCCATGACGTGCGCACCGCCGGGGCAACCTGCACCGCACACACCACGTCCGGGTCGGCGAGCGCCTCGAGCACGGCATCGATGTCGTCGCGGGCACGCAGTGCCCCGGTCGGGCAGTGGGTGATGCACTGGCCGCACAGCGTGCAGCCGGCCTCCTCGATGGGCAGTCCGTCACGCACGCCCACGTCCAGGCGCGTCGCACGGTTCTTGATGTCCCATACGTCGCAGCCCTGCACCTTGTGGCACACCTGCACGCAGCGCAGGCAGCGCACGCATTTCGAGCTGTCGCGGATGAGCGGGAAAGCGGCGTCCCAAGGCGTGAAGGTCGGTTCCTTCTCGTAGGGGACGTCGAGGATGTTGAGGTCCTGCGCGAGGTCCTGCAGCACGCAGTTGCCGTTGCGCACGCAGGTCGCGCATTGCACGTCATGCTGGGAAAGCAACAACGAGACGTTGACGCGGCGTGCCTCGAGCACGCGCGGGGTGTCGGTGCGGATGACCATACCCTCCTCGAGCGCGGTGTTGCAAGCGGGCACGAGGCGCTCGACGCCTTCGACCTCGACGACGCACACGCGGCACGCGCCGATGTCGCTTATGCCCTCGAGCCCGCAGAGCGTGGGCACGTAGTTGCCCGAGGCGAAGACCGCCTCGATGATCTTGGAACCTTCCGGGAGCGCGATGGGCGTTCCGTTGACCGTTGCGTTTACCATGAGAACTCCCTCCCTCCACGAAACGCGCCTAGGCCGAACTTGTCGCAGCGCAGGCAGCGGTTGGACTCTTGGGCAGCTTCCTGGTCGGTGAGGCCGCGTTCCATCATCGCGAAGTCGCGGCGGCGTGCCTCGGCGCTTCGCTCGGTCGTGTTGGAGCGGCCGCAGGGCATGCGGTCGGTGGCACGGGCGTCGGGAACCTCCACGTCGGTTTCGATGACGTGGTCGAAGCCGAGGAACTCGTCGATGTTGCGCGCGGCGGCCTTGCCGGCGGCGATGGCGCGGATGACCGTCGCCGGACCGCTCTCACAGTCGCCTCCGCAGAACACGCCTTCCATGCCCTCGACCTGGCCAAACGGACTGGTCACGACCTTGCCCCACTCGACCGGGAGCTCCTCGCTTCCCAGGTCGGACGCGCCGACGGCCTGGCCCACGGCCATGAGCAGGCGGTCGCATTCGATCGCCTGGGGCGGCTTGTCGGCCTTGACGGGCTTGGGACGCCCGCGGTCGAACTGCCCGATGATCTGGGGCTGGACCTCGAGGCCCGTGACGCAGCCGTCCTTCTCGATGACGCGCAACGGAGCGGCGAGCTCCATGATCTCGCAGCCTTCGGCGATGGCACCGTCGATCTCCTCGCGCTGCGCCGTCATGTCGTCGATGCGGCGGCGGTAGACCACGGTGACGGACTCGGCGCCGAGGCGCAGCGAGGTGCGGGCCACGTCCATGGCCACGTTGCCGCCGCCCACGACGACGATGCGTTGGCCGGCGAAGTCGTGCATGAAGCCGTCGCCGATGGCGCGCAGCATCTCGACGGCCGAGAGCACGCCCTCGGCGTTTTCGCCCTCGATGCCGAGCGTCTTCTCGTTATGGGCGCCGATGGCGATGTAGACGGCGTCGAAGTCGCGGCGCAGCTCGCCCAGGGTCACGTCGTTGGGAACGGTCGTGCCCATGTGCAGCTCGATGCCCTGCGAGACGATCCAGTCGACCTCGCGTTCGAGCTCGGGGCGCGGGAAGCGGTAGGCGGGGATGCCGTAGCGCATCATGCCGCCCAGGTGCTCGCGCTGCTCGAACACGACGGGGGAGTGCCCCATGAGCGCGAGGTAGTACGCGGCGGTGAGGCCGGCCGGGCCGCCGCCGATGACGGCGACGCGCTTGCCGGTGGCGGGGTAGTGGAAGGGCGCCGAGGGCTCGCTGGGCGTGCCATCGGAGTCGACCTCGAACATCTCGGGTGCGTCATCCACCGCATAGCGCTTGAGCGCGCGGATGTTGATGGCGTCGTCCACCACGCCGCGTCGGCACGCGAGCTCGCAGGGATGCTCGCAGATGAGGCCGCAGGCAAGCGGGAATGGGTTGTCCTTGCGGATGAGGCGCACGGCATCGTCGTAGCGGCCCGCGTGGACCAGGGCGACGTAGCCGGGAATGTCGACGTGGGCGGGGCATGCCGCGCGGCAGGGCACGGCGTTGCGCGCACCGGCCGTGCAACGACCCTGCGTGGCGTGGGAGACGAAGTCGTCGCGGAAGCCCCTCACGGCCCGCAGCACCATGGCGCCGGCCTCGTAGCCGATGGCGCAGTCGGCGCTCAGGTAGGCGTTGCGTGCGGTGCGCTCGAGCACGTCGATGTCGCGCTCGCTCGCGCGCCCGTCGAGGATGGCCTCCACGAGGTTGCGCATCTGGGCCAGTCCCACGCGGCAGGGGACGCACTTGCCGCAGGATTGCGAGGCGGACAGGCTGACGAACGCGTCCGTGAGCTCGACGGGGCAGGTGCCCACCGATCCGGACTGCGCCCTGCGCGCAATCGTGTCGCACACATCCTCCATGACGGCATGCGCTGCCGTCGGGCGTTCGATTTCCATTAGTGTCATAAGGCTCTTCCTCCCGGAGCTATAGACAAGTGCGTAAATGCTAGCGTACGAATGTAACGATTACGTTAACAATGCAGATGGGATTAGGCACATACGCAACGCGCACTCAATCTAACGTAAACAGTGTGCATGGTCATCATGACCCGAGGATGAAAAGCGAGACAGCAGCTCAGAGCCACCACCTCATTGGCATCTCGCCACGTTTTGCTGTCATGTGACCGCAGGACTTGGCACCGGGCAGCCACGAGGGTGCAGTTTTGGGCAGTCATCGCCTGCCGTGCCACGTTTTGCAGGCGTGTGGCTGCGCGCATCGGTTTGAATCCCTGGCGCGACAACCCTCTCGCGCCTACAGCCTCACGATGTCGCAGCCCAGCGCCCGTGCGTCCTTCTCGTCGTGCGTGGCGATGATGAGGGTGCGGCCATCCAGCTCATCGTCGATAGCTCGCGTGCAGCGCTCCTTCGTCGCCTCGTCAAGTCCGGCGAAGGGCTCGTCGAGGATGACGAGCGAGCTGGGATGGGCCAGGGCACGGGCGAGTTCGGCACGACGGCGCATGCCGCCCGAAAGCGCACGGGCGGGTTTGGCCAGCGCCTCCTCGTCGAGCATCGTGCGGCATAGATGCGCACCGCGGCGTATCTCGGAGGCGTCCTTCGCCACGAGCGCGATGTTCTCGAGGGCTGAGGCCCAGGGCAGCAGCGTGCAGTCCTGCAGTACCGCAGCCATGGCCGGTGTCTGTCCGTTGTCGTAGGTGATGGTGCCCGCGCTGGGTCGCTCGATGCCGGCTACCATGGACAGCAAGGTGGTCTTGCCGGCACCGGATGGCGCCATCACGCACAGGCGCTCGCCGGCGGCTATGGTCAGGTCCTCGTAGTCCAGACGCAGGGGAGTGCCGCCATCGGTGTCGTAGGTGCATGCGAGTTCTTCGATGCGCAAGCCCATCGGCGCCGTGGTCACCGGCGCATCGGCGCCCTTTGCGGCCATGGCGGTGCGCACCCGTGCGGCCAGCCAGCGTCTCGGCAGTTTCACGACCGCGTCCACGAGCCTGACCAGGAGTTTCTCGGATAGCCAGCTCAATACGATGACCGTCGCCGTCCAGGCGATGATCGAGGCGCTGTCCAGCGAGATCTTCGCCAGGTACACACCCTCGCCAATCGAGATGCCCGGCAGGCCGATGAGCTCGGCAGCCACGCCGGACTTCCAGGCCAGCCCCGTGGCCGTTGCCGTCGCGGCCCGTACGGAGGTGCCGAAGGCGATGAGTTCCACGCACAGCGCCCGCCGCATGGCCGGTACGCCAAAGACGTCCAGGACCTTGTCGACCTCGCTGTCACGGGAAAGCGACGCCTCCATGACCGCATGGTAGAACTGCGGAAAGACGACGAGTCCGACCACGATGGCGGTGGTCACGTGCGATCCCGCCGCGACGAGCAGTAGCGCGATGACGCAAACGACCGGCGCGCTCTTGACGACGAGGATGGCGGGCTTGAGGAAGATGCGCAGGCCGGGGAGCTTTGTGGCCAGGTATCCCAGGACGCAGCCGGCGACGAAGGCGATGCCGTAGCCAATCGCGATGCGCGCGATCGAGGATGCGACCGCCTGCCAGAAGCTCGCGGCGAGCACGAGCTGGCCCCATGTTCGCGCGGTTTCGACCGGGCCGCTGAGCAGCCAGGGATTGCCGAGGGCGACCGCGATGAGCTGCCAGATGGCGAGCCAGGCGATGATGGCCAGAGCCCTCTTCGCGAAGGCGGCGGGGGAGTGCCGATTGCGCGTCTGGTGGTCGTTGCCCACGGGAGGATCGCTAGCCTATGTAGTAGAAGTCGTCGTCGGGGAGTTCGCTGCCGATGGAGGAGGGCTCGGCCTCGTAGAGTGCCTGCAAGTAGCCCGAGAGGTCCTCCTTCATCTGCTCGTGGAGTATGCAGACGATGTTGCAGCGCGGTACGGCCGCATCAGCGATAGACACGTTGCCTAATATCCCGAAATCCACGAGCGTCTGGGCGATGGAGGAGGGATTCGCGAGTCCCGCCTGCACCGAAGCGCCCCACGCGTCCATGAAGCGGGCGAGGCTTTCGGGATCGTTGTCGATGAGCTCGCTTCTCGCCACGGTGACGCCCGTGACGAAGCGACCGTGCTGCTCCTTGCCTGCGGAAGACTCGTCCCACAGCGCAGTCATGTCGAGCACGCGGACAAGCTCGGCGTCCTTGGCAAGCGAGGCGGTTGCGAAGGGTTCGGGCACGATGGCGACGGCCGTGCGGTCGGCGTTGAGGCGGGCGAGCGCCTCGGAGGGCTCGGAGACGTACTCGAGCGCGACGCGATCGGAGAGCCCGGCCTTATTCAGCAGATACTCGACGGTATAGCCCGGAACCGAGCCCTTGCCGGTGAGGTAGACCGTGCGTCCGGTGAGGTTGTCGAGGTTCTGGATGGTGCCATCGTAGGAAACGCCGTAGAGCACCCCGAGCGTGTTGATGCCGATGACGCGGATGCCACCGTTGGTCTGCTTGTAGAGCTTGGCGGCGAGATTGGCGGGCACGCAGGCGATGTCGAACTCGCCAGCTGCCACGCGCGGGACGAGCTCATCGGCCGTAGCCGCGACCGTGAATTCGTAAGCCGGCTTCTTGCCGTCATCGGCCAGGGCGTCTTGCTCCTGCATGAGATGGGCCATGCCGATGGCCGTCGGGCCCTTCATGGCCGCCACCGTGAGGGGGGCTCCGCCTTCGCCGTTGGCGCCGTTACTCGGCGTACCTCCCGACGCGCAAGCGCCGAGGCCGATCACGCAGCAGCCCAGGGCCAACGTGACCAGCGTCGTGACGATGATTCGCCGTGCCTTCATGATGAACGTCCCTTCCATCGCGAGCGTATTGGCCGTGATTCTAACACGGGTGTCCCGCGGCTTTTGTAAACGTCCTGTGACAAATGTGCACACATCTCTCCTGTCATTTCGAGCGAAGCAGCCGAAGGCTGCGGAGTCGAGAAATCCCGCCCAGATCTCTCCACTTCGGTGCCTGGCGGCACCTCCGGTCGAGATGACAATGCCCCCTGTCATTTCGAGCGAAGCAGCCGAAGGCTGCGCAGTCGAGAAATCTCTCTCCTCGCCCTTCGCGTGGCACGCATGCATTTCCCCGCTCAGACGCATACGCGCAACCGATAATTGCGCGAAGTTCCAACTAGAATCGCTGGCGCAACCAGCTGCTCTCCCGTAACTTTCTCCGACAGACATGGCTTATCATGCTTGCAGGAGAAAGGACGCACATGGATGTAGATATCGCGAAGCGGCTGGCGGACCGGCGTCGTGCGGCGGGCCTCACGCAGGAGGAGCTTGCCGAGAAGCTCGGCGTCTCGCGGCAGGCCGTCTCCAAGTGGGAGTGCTCGGAGTCTTCGCCCGACACGGACAACCTCATATCCCTGGCGCGCCTCTACGACGTCTCGCTCGACGATCTGCTGTATGCGGATGTGGAACGCAACGACGCCGATACGGCTTGCGGAGAGGATGCGGAAGAGGACGCTGTCGGTGAGTCCGCCGCCGATGCGGGTGCTGGCGAAGACGACGCCGATGGCGCTGGCGATGCCGCCGCGTCTCGCAAGGGCGACGGCACGACCCATATAGGCTTCGATGGCATCCATGTCGAGGACGGCAAGGACTACGTCCACATCAACTGGCGCGATGGTGTGAACGTCATCGATGGCAAGAAGGGTGACCACGTGCACGTGGGCTGGGACGGCGTTCACATCAACGACCGCGAGTTCGACAACCTGGCCGACGCGAACGCGTACATGGGCACGGGTGAGAAGGGGTCGTCGTTTCTGCGCGCGTGGAACCGATTTCCGTTTCCGCTGGTAGTACTCATCGCATATATACTAGTTGGGCTCGTGTACGACGCATGGGGCTATGGTCTGTTCCTGATCGCCGCCATTCCCGTCTACTATGCGCTCGGCGGCCTTTTCGGTGCCAAGCACATCGCGGCGTTCTTCTGCACGCTCTACGTGGTCGGCGCGATTTGCTGGTTCTGCTACATGGCGTTCGTCTGCGGGCAGCCGCATCCCGCGTGGGTGGTGTTCCTGACGATTCCCCTCGTGGGCTGGCTTTGCGGAGCGCTCTCGCATTGGTGGAGGAAGCGCCGTAAATAAGACAAAAGTGCCCCGGCGACTTTTGTCTGGTTGCTCCAAGGCAACGGCTCGGCATCGGGCTGCATTTTCGCCCTCACACCTTATTTCCCGCCTCGTATAATAATGAGACAAATCCCGCCGGGCTGGATTTGTCTCATTCATTCGTCGCCTCGAGGTCGCCCATGACGTATCGCATCGGCATCGACGCCGGTTCCAAGACGCTCAAGCTCGTCGTGCTCGATGAGGCGGGCGCCGTCGTCTACGATACCTACATGCGCCATCGCGCCAACATCGCGCGCACGCTGGGCGAGGCGATTCACGACTTCAACTGGCGCCACGGCCCCGTCGACGCGTCGATCGCCATGACCGGATCGGCCGCGATCGAGGTCGCACGCGTCCTCGGCATTCCCTTCGTGCAGGAGGTCGTCGCCACGACGCATGCCGTGCGCGGCCTCGAGCCAGACGCCGATGTCGTCATCGAGCTCGGCGGTGAGGACGCGAAGATCATCTACCTCGACGAGCGCCCCGAGCAGCGCATGAACGCGACGTGCGCGGGTGGAACCGGCGGATTCATCGACACCATCGCCTACATGCTCGACATGCGCAGTAGCCAGATGAGCCAGCTGGCCTTTGGCGCGAGCCGCAGCTATCCGATCGCCTCGCGCTGCGCCGTGTTCGCGCAGACCGACGTGCGCCCGCTGCTCAACGCCGGCGCGAGCAAGGCCGACATCGCCGCGAGCGTCTTCGACGCCGTCGTGCGCCAGACGCTGTCGGGGCTGGCCTGCGGGCGCCCCATCCGCGGCAACGTCATCTTCCTGGGTGGTCCGCTCGAGCACATGCCGTACCTCGTCCACGCGTTTCGCCGGACGCTCGGCCTTTCGGCGCATGAGGGCGTCAAGCCGAAGAACGCGCACCTGTTCACCGTCACGGGCGCGGCGCTGCTCTCGGATGACACGCGTTCGCCGGGGTGTGCTCCCGTCGTCATGAACACGTCAGAGCTCGAGCGGCGCATCGCCGACATGGGCGAGCTCAAGAGCGACCTCGCGTTCCTGCCTCCGCTGTTCGAGGATGCTGATGAACTCGCGGCGTTTCGCGCCCGGCATGCGCAAGCCGAGTTCGAGCGCCAGGGCATTTACGAAGCGACGGGCCCCTTGTTCCTCGGCATCGACGCGGGTTCGACGACCCTCAAGCTCGTCGCGCTCAACGCCGACGCGCAGATCGTCTACAGCGTCTACGAGCCCATTCGCGGTGACCTTATCGAGACGCTGCGCGAGGCGCTCGACGAGCTGTATCGCAAGATCGAGCCGCCCTCGTACCTGCCCCATGCCAAGTCGAGCACGTGGATTGCCCGTGCATGCGCGACCGGTTATGGCGAGGAGTTGCTGCGCGCCGCATTCGGGGTCGACATGGGCGTGGTCGAGACGGCCGCGCACCTTCGATCGGCGCGGCACCTATGCGATGACCTCGACTTCCTGCTCGACATAGGCGGACAGGACATGAAGGCGCTGTGGGTGCGACACGGCATGGTGACCGATGCGGCGCTCAACGAGGCGTGCTCGAGCGGATGCGGCGCGTTCATCGAGGGTACGGCCGCCGCGCTCAAGACGACGCCGTGGCAGTTTGCCGACGACGCCCTGCTTGCGCGCCATCCCATCGACCTGGGCACCAAGTGCACGGTCTTCATGAACTCGCGGGTCAAGCACGCGCAGAAAGCCGGTGCGCCGATCGAGGACATCGCCGCCGGCGTCGCGTATTCCGTCGTCAAGAACGCCCTGCATCGCATCATCGGTGACGATCGCATCCCGCAGCCCGGCCAGCGCGTGGTCGTCCAGGGCGGGACCTTTCGCTCGGACGCCGTGCTGCGTGCCTTCGAGCTGCTATGCGGTGTCGAGGCCGTGCGCCCCGCGCAGGCGCATCTCATGGGAGCGATTGGCTGTGCGCTCTTCGCGCTCGACGCGGTGGGTGCGGATACGACGGCGAAAAGCGGTCTCATCAGCCTCGACGAGCTTCGGTGTCTCGAGATTCGTCGCGAGAAGGTTGCGTGCACGGGTTGCGCGAACGCATGCGAGCTGTCGATCGTGAGCTTCGATGCCGAGAGGACGCGTTGCTTTGTCAGCGACAACAAGTGCGAACGCGGCCTCGACGAGCCGCGGCGCCGATGGGTAGAAGCCAGCGAGGTGGCTCCCCCTGTCCCAGTCCCACCCCTCAACGTCATCGCCGACGAGCAGCGTCTGATCGCGTCGTTTGGCGACATCGATCAGCGGGGGAGTCGCGGTTCGCGGCGCATCGGCCTCATGGACTCGATGGCGCTCTACGCGTACCGACCCTTCTGGCGCACGTTGCTTGCCGAGCTCGGCTTCAGCGTCATGCTGCCCCGTCCCGGTTGCGAGGCGGACCGCATGAGCGAGGCGTGGGAGACGGTGCCTTCCGAGAGCGCGTGCTATCCGGCCAAGACGTCGCACGTGCGCTACTTCAGCCTGTGCGAGGGCGGCTGCGATGCCGTCTTCATGCCGCGCTTCACGCGCAACTACCATTGCCCGGTCCAGACCGGATACGCCAGCGCGCTTGCCGCCAATGTCGGGACGGCCCGAAGTGGCGCCGGTCTCGCGCCCATCGTGTCGCCCGAGCTCGCCAACTACCGTCCCGTGCGATTCGTGCGCGACGAGGCCTCGATGGGGCGGCTGTTCGACGCCATGAGCGAGCTTGCCGGGGACGGGGTGCCTGCCATCACGCGCGACGAGTTCGACCGGGCGTTTTCCACGGCAATGCGGCGCCAGGAGGAGGTCAACGCCGAGCTCGCGGAGCGGACCGAAGATGCCCTGCGCTGGCTTGCCGATGACCCGTCGCGTCATGGCATCGTGCTCGCTGGACGTCCGTATCACATGGACGAGGCGCTGCTGCACGGCATCGATCGCGAGCTCGCCCGGTTGGGGTTTGCCGTGTTGGGCGTGGCGGGCCTCGCGGCAGCCGATCCGTTGCGCGCGAACGCGCACCTGCA
>ERZ836877.4843-NODE-4843-length-13373-cov-3.469290_pt1 | contig 13373 bp, 6 predicted proteins | sample MGYA00519469_ERZ836877 | MGnify/ENA primary metagenome ERZ836877 (study PRJEB31850, sample SAMEA3708809) | human gut metagenome | biome: human gut; feature: human-associated habitat; material: faeces | place: China | collected 2014 ... | reverse complement strand
GGTTACACAGGTGTCGCCGACCGCGCCGGATATGCCTACCGCGGGCTCAAGGACAACCGCATCGTCGAAGTCGGCATCTCGATACCTCTTGTCGACTGGGGCAAGCGCCGCGGTCAGGTCAAGGTCGCCCAAAGTAACCATCAGCTGACTGTCAACCGCATAAAGAAAGAGCGCGAAGACTTCCGTCAGGATCTGTTTGTCCTCGTCGAGCGCTTCAACAACCAGCAACAACAGCTCGCCCTGGCATCGCGCGCCGACGAAATCGCCGTCAGACGCTATGACAGCAGCGTCGAGACCTTTATGGTCGGCAAAATATCGGCGCTCGACCTCAACGACGCCCAGGACAACAAAGACACAGCCCGAGCCAAATACTTCAATGAACTGTTCTACTACTGGTATTATTACTATAAGCTCCGCAGCATCACGCTTTGGGATTATGAAAACGACAGCCCGATTGAAGTCGATTTTGAAAATATTTTGAAGAACTGACCTTTTTCATTAAATTTGCTCTATGATATTGATAATCGACGACGATGCTGCCATCAGGGCTTCGCTGACCGTTCTGCTCAAACGCGCCGGATATATGACCCGCACGGCTTCGAACCCCGACGAAGCCATTGCCGAAGTGCGCCGCGAAATTCCGCAGCTGGCTCTGCTCGACATGAACTTCTCGCGTTTCACCACAGGCGACGAAGGTCTGACGCTGTTGCGCCAGATCAAGGTCTTCGCGCCGTCGACGCCCGTCATTCTGATGACCGGATGGGCCAGCATCGATCTTGCTGTCGCCGGGATAAAGGCCGGAGCCTTTGACTTCATCGCCAAACCCTGGGACAACGCCCGCCTGCTCGACAGCATAGCCACAGCTCTCAAACTCGGGTCAGGCAACAGACCTGAATGTGAAACGACCGACAGCTTCGACCGCCGAGGCATCGTCGGCCACGACCCGGCTCTCGAGAAAGTGCTGTCGACAGTCGCACGCATCGCCCCGACAAACGCCTCGGTGCTTATCACCGGCGAAAGCGGCACAGGCAAAGAGCTCATCGCCGAAGCGATACACTACAACAGCAACCGCCGCGACAAGCCATTCGTCAAGGTCAATCTCGGAGGCATGCCCTCCACCCTTTTCGAAAGCGAGATGTTCGGCCATAAGAAGGGCGCCTTCACCGACGCCGTGGCCGACCGCGCCGGACGCTTCGAGATAGCCGACGGCGGCACGATTTTTCTTGATGAAATCGGCGAACTCGACATGGGCTGTCAGGTCAAACTTCTGCGCGTGCTTCAGGAACGACGCTTCGAACCGCTCGGCTCAAGCCGGACTCGCACTGTCGATGTCCGTGTCATCTGCGCCACCAACGCCGACCTGCCACGTATGGTCGCCGAAAAACGCTTCCGCGAAGATCTCTTCTACCGCATCAATCTCATAACCGTCGAGCTGCCTCCCCTGCGCTCACGCCGAGGCGACATCGCCGCGCTCGCCGACCACTTCATCGGCCGGCTATGTGATGACAGCAGACTCAAACGGCCTCAAATCACCGCTGAAGCATACCTCCGTCTCAGCTCATTCGACTTCCCGGGCAATATAAGAGAACTCAAAAACATTGTCGAACGCGCCGTACTTGTCAACAGCGGCGACACGCTCACTGCCGACAGTTTTGACGGTAGCCGAACGACAGCGGCACAGCCGGCGCCGGGCGACAACACCATCGCCGGCAACGAGCGCCGGGCCATTGCCTCGGCCCTTGAACGCAACGAGGGCAATATCAGCCGCGCCGCCTCTGAACTCGGTCTGAGCCGCGCATCGCTCTACCGCCGAATCGACAAATACCGCCTCAACAAAAAGGTTTCAGATGAGGATTAAGTGGCTCTTTTTCATCGTTGCCGCCGCACAACTGTCGGTCTGGGCCTTCATGATAGGCAAAGACTACGACGCCGGCTACACCGAATTTTACCTCCTCGAGGCTGCCACTGTCATCAACATCATACTGCTCGTCATACTCTACCGTCAGATCATCAGGCCGCTGAACACCCTCTCGGACGGTCTGAATCTGCTCAAGGCACAGGACTGGAACACACGCCTGCGTCCCGTCGGACAGCCTGAGGTCGACCGCATAACAGAAGTCTTCAACATGATGCTCGAAAAGCTCAAGGACCAGCGCATCAGATTCGAGGAGCAGAACCATTTCCTCAACATACTCATCGGACGCGCACCCGTGGGTGTCATAATCGTCGGGAATGACAACCATGTTAAAATGGTCAATCCGGCTGCGGCATCGCTGCTGTCAATAGATGGCGATGTCAACGGCAAAACCACCGGACAGATTGCCGGCTGCCGGAATCTCTTGAACATCCCGCTCGGCGAGACCGTGACATTCCGCACCGAGAACTTCCATACACTCAGATGCACCCACCTCGACTTCATCGACTGCGGCATCAGCCATGATTTCTATATCATCGACGACATCAGCGACTCTATCGCCGCCGCCGAAAAAGAAACATACGGCAAGGTCATTAGATATATTTCGCACGAAGTCAACAACACGGTCGCCGGCCTGTCGTCGGCGTTCGACATACTCGCTTCATATTTCGAATCATCAGACGACGACATGCCCATGCTCATTGACGCCTGCGCCTCCCGGGCGAAGACTCTCGGCGATTTCATAGCCCGGTATGCCGATGTCGTCAAGCTCTCGCAGCCAGAACGCGGCCCGGTAGCCTTAGACTGCTTTATCGACAGCCTCGGCCCGTTTCTGAAACGCATGGCCGGGACATCGGGTTCGTGCTACGAATTCACCGCCGGCTGCGGCGACACCGAAGTCTTACTCGACGCCGCGATGTTTGAGCGCGTCATCATCAACATCGTCAAAAACGCCTCGGAGAGCATAGCCTCCGCAACGACAAAAGGAATTATAAAAATCTCCACACACTATAAAAGCAACAATTTAATCGAACTATGTATCTGCGACAACGGCGCCGGCATCAGCGATGATGTCAGACAGCTGCTGTTCACACCATTCTTCACCAACAAACCCGACGGCCACGGCATCGGCCTGACCTTTATCTCGGAAGTGCTGCGCAAGCATGGCTTCAGATTCTCGCTGCGCACCGACAGCGACGACCTCACACGTTTCAGAATCGAAATTCCCGTATATCAAGAAGCTTAGCGGCAAAAACTCCATAAAAAAAGTTAAAGCTTCAAGATAAAAATTCAATTTAATATTTTTTAATAGATATTTAAATTAATTTTGTCGTGTATCTATACCCATATACCGACGAAATCAATAAAAACTTAAATCTATAAAGCTTAATTATCACATGAAGAAATTATTACTCGCCGCATCTCTCGCGGCTCTTCTTGCGACAGGCGACATTATGGCCGAGGCGCCCAAGCGTGAGTTCAGGTCGACCTGGATGGCCGGTATGAATATCGACTGGCCATACTTTCTTGATAACGGCAAGCGCAGGCCTACCACTGCGGAAGCCAAACAAGAGTTAATCGACTATCTCGATAAACTGAAGGCGCAGAATTTCACGACTGTCTGCCTGCATGTAAGACCGAGGGCAGACGCATATTACAAATCGACTCTCGAGCCTTGGAGCGGTGACCTCACCGGTACCCGCGGCAAAGATCCCGGCTGGGATCCTCTGGCATTCGCGCTCGAAGAATGTCATAAACGCGGCATAGAATGTTATGCATGGGTAAACCCCTACCGCATCTCTAATACCGGCTCGCCCTACAACACCTCTTTCGACAAGGAATGGGCGGCCAAAGGCTGGACCATCAGAAACGCCTCCGGCAAATGGATAGCCTTTAACCCCGGTATACCCGAAGCCCGCAAACACTGTCTCGACGTCATCAAGGAAATCTATACAAACTATGACATCGACGGCATGCTCTTCGACGATTATTTCTATCCCGACGGCGGCATGCCCGGCTACGTAGATGGCACAAAAGATGAAGATGCCGACGATTACCAGCTTTGGAAAGATCTCGATCCGGGTATGTCGCTCTACGACTGGCGCCGGCACAATGTCAACACATTTGTCAAAGAACTTTATGACGAGATTCAGAAAACACGTCCCGACATGCGATTCGGCATCGGTCCGGCCGGCGTCTCATACATCTCCGCTGCAAGAAGAGGCCTTACGAGGCCAAACATACAGGCGACAGACTGGCAGTATGACCAGATTTATTCAGACCCGCTGCAATGGCTCGAAGACGGCACTATCGACTTCATCTCGCCACAGATCTACTGGGCCCGCTCAAACACTTATTCCCCCTACCTGCCCCTTGTGAAATGGTGGAGCGAAGTAGCAAAACACTACAACCGTCACAACTACACGAGTGTCGCATCGTATAAAGTAGAAACTGCTGAATTTGCAAACGGCAACCCCGCTACCGGCTGGGCTGAAATCAGCGCGCAGATAGACCTCACACGTAAGTATGCCGACGGCAATACCCCGGGTGTCATCTATTATAATACCAAGACTATCAACGGGCCACAGTGCACAGGCCTCGGAGACTATATCAGCACACACAACTACACACGCAGGTCACTCGTTCCTGTAGTCGACTGGAAACAGCGTGTCAACTATCCCGCAGTCGCCAATCTCAAATACAGCGGCAGCAAACTGACATGGACCGCCACAAAGGCAGCCGAAAAAGCTATCATCAGATATACGGTCTACGCTATTCCGTCGGATGTCGACGTGGATGAGGCCAAAGCTGCCGACGGCGACGGTTTCAATGCCGACTACCTTGTAGATGTCACTTACTCGCCGAGCTTCACCCTTCCGGCCGGGAAAACATCGGGTCACTGGTATGCCGTCTGTGTATATGACGGATATGGTTTTGAATCAGAACCTTCGATTGTAAACTATTCAGGCGTCAAGTCAGAAGCCACGACACTCGTTTCGCCCAAAGGCGGCACAACCGTTTCGTGGGACGTAACGCTGAAATGGAACGCCATCAGCGGTTCGACATACACCGTTCAGGTTGCGACCGACAGCGAGTTCAGAAATCTTGTAATGAACAGCACGACAACGTCGACAGAAACTGTCATGAACTGCGACGAACTGGCTGAAAACACTCTTTGCTACTGGCGCGTCAGAACACAGCAGGAGGGCAAGCTGGCTGTATACTCAGAGGTCGAGACATTCCGTTCGCCCGGCCGTCAGGGTGCCCCGGCAGCCAAACTCGGCAAACCGGCTGATAAGGCTGAAATCGAAGATACAGACATCATATTCGAATGGAGTGTCAGCGGTGACGATATCGCGTCGCGCCTCGAAATAGCCAAGGCGTCGGATGATTTCTCAGCTCCGCTTGTCAGCCGTCAGCTCGAACCCGGTCAGACGACCATCGAAATCCGCACCGCCATCCTCGGTCAGGACACATTCAAATGGAGAGTCATCACCGGCGGCAAACGCTATAAAGAATCTGCATCTGAAGTCCGTTCGTTCACAATTACCAACATCTCGATAGGTTCATACGAAAAAGGATATTACATTAAGAATGACAACAGTTCGTATTCAGCCAACAACAAACTCGAGTTCGAGAACCTGTGGTATCGCTCGGCACATTCCCCGTGGGAAAACATGTCGTTCGCTGAAAACGGTTCGCTGCAGCGAGGCCTTGCCGCCACAAAGACAAGTGTCTATGTCAGCGGCCGCTCGACAGCTTCAAACACTGCCGACATCTACCTGTCTGAGTACAGCGCCGAGACAGGCGAACACATCCGCGACATCATGCTCGGCGACGAGGGCAAAATAAGCTATCTCCCCTGCAACGACGTCTTCAAAGACACCGAAGGCAATATACTTATTTCAAACATGTCTCTGAATATCGCATCTACACCGGTTCAGATACATCTTGTCAATCTCACCGACGGCTCACTCACTAACGTCGCCACACTATCGGGCAACGGCAACATTTCAGGCCGCATCGACCACGTCGGCGTCTACGGTGATGTACGCAGCGGCAATTTCACCGTCTTTGCCGCCGTAGCTTCGACGGCCAACGTCATCCGCTGGAAAGTCTCAGACGGAGTTGTCGCTTCGGCCGAATCAAAGACATTCACCAAATTCTATCCCGCAACTTCCACGACATTCGGCATCGCGCCGCGTGTATTCCCAATCAGCGCCACGCAGTTCTATGCCGACGGCCACGCCACTGCATGGACACTATACAGCTTCGACAATGCATCGACAACCATCGGCTCGTTTGCAGCTGTCCCTGACCTCGCGCCTTCAGGCACCGATGACAACGGCGCAGCCACATTCAAGCTCGGCACCTCAAGCTACGCCGTCTACAGCACAGACCCTTACCACCAGGATACCCGCTTCTCTCTTGTCAAGATGAAACAGAAGAATTACACCGGCATGCAGCGTCTGTGGCTTTTCCCGGCAAATGGTCTCGGCGACGTTCGTTCAGGCACTTGCTCAACGCCTGTCGACGCAGTCGTTATGTCTGACAATGCGGCACACATCTATACCTACAGCCCCGGCAACGGTCTGGCAGCCTATCGTCTGGTCGACCGCAGCATCTCGGGGGTTGATGAGATTGAAACTGCCGGCGACCGCGCGCTCGAGCTGCGTGTGTCGGGCCGTACGGTCTACCTCAGCCACGTGGCCGAAAACATCCGCGTCTACAACCTGACAGGTGCTGTCGTCGCTACGGCAAATGATTGTGACATCATCGAAATACCCGCTGCCGGCAGCTATATCGTCAACGCCGACGGCAAATCAAAATTAGTCATCATAAGATAATGAAATTCAACAAACTGATTCTTACGGCCCTGCTACTTGGCGGGGCCGTGAATGTGTCGGGGCAACGCTTTGCCATCCTCAGCGACATCCATGTAACCCCGGGCAATGCATGCGACTCGATGCTGCGCATCGCCGTCAGCGAAATCAATGAGGGCAGCTATGATCTGGTTGTCGTCGACGGAGACCTCAGCAACGAAGGTTCGGACGAACAGCTTAAAAATGTCAAATCCATACTCGACGGCATCCGACATCCGCTCTATGTACTGCCGGGCAATCATGAGAACACCTGGAGCCAAAGCGCCACCAAGACCTTTGTCGACCTCTGGGGCAACGACCGCTTTGTCACGGAAGTAGATTCGCTTGTCGTCGTCGGCATCAACTGCGGACCGTTTATGAAGATGGGCGACGGACATATCAAGCAGGAAGATCTCCACTGGCTCAAGGCCACACTCGACGAGCGAGTCAAACCGGGCAAAAAGGTAGTGTCATTCAACCACTACCCCATCAACCCTGACCTCGACAACTGGCGCGACTATGTGAAAGTGCTCGAAAAATACCCTGTCATAGCCCACATAAACGGCCACTATCACTCATGGCAGCAATATAAGGGCGGCGACATAGACGCGGCCATGGTGCGTGCCCTCGACATGCGCAAAGGCGACTACGGCTACACCATTATGGACATTGACCGTGACTGGGTGCATATTTACAACAAGGAAATCGGCAAACAGCCCAAAGCAAAATTCGCATGGGCAGTCAAACCCGAAATCAAACCCATCAAGGATACAGAGACCGTAGAATTTGTCCAGCCTGAAGGATTCACCGTCGAAAAAATCTGGACAGACAGCGCTTCAATATTCACACGCCTCGGCATCGACGGCAACAACGTCTATTTCGGCAACTCGCTCGGCGCGGCCAAAGCCGTCGACAAAAAAAGCAGAAAACAGAAATGGAATGTGGCTACCGGCGCATCGCTCTTCGCCCGTCCGATCGTCCTCGCTGGCGGTAAAATCGCCGTTCCCGCGTGCGACGGCATCATAATCGTCGACGCCGCTTCTGGCAAGACCGTCAAGAAATATCCGTCATCAGAAGGTCCTTATGTCGCCGACGGTCTTGTTGCCGACGGCTCGTATATCCAGGGCGGATACAAGCGCATCGAACGCCGAAATCCCAAAAACGGCAAACAGATATGGGTCTATGACTCGCTCTTCAACTACTGCCAGGCCGCGCCTGTCATTGACAATGGCGAAGTAATCTTCGGCGCGTGGGACACAAACCTGCGCAGTCTCGACCTCAGGACGGGCAAACTAAATTGGGTCTGGAACAACGGCAAAAGCGCCAACATGCTCGGCCCGGGCAATGTCGTGCCCGTCGTCACAGACGACAAAGTCATTGTCGTCGCCCCCGACCGCTATATGACCGCCATCGACCGCAAAAGCGGCAGACAGCTGTGGCGCGACAACTCTCATAAATATCGTGAAAGCCTCGGACACAGCGAAGACTTCAGCCGCGTCTATGCCAAGACCATGGACGGCGAACTCGTGGCCGTCGACGCCACCACGCCGGATTTCAAAGAACTGTGGACTGTCGATATGGGCATCGGCTATGACCATGCCCCCTGTATCGTCGCAGAACGCGACGGCATTGTCTATGCCGGTTCACGCCGAGGCATCGTCACAGCCGTCGACCCGACGGTTCAGAAAGTACTCTGGAGCCTGCCGCTTGGCGTAAGCGAGATAAACGGCATCGACATCGACCCCACGACAGGCGATGTCTACGTTTCTCTCATCGAAGGCACTATTTACCGTATCGGTCGCAACTGATACAGATTTATGTCTCCCTACAGCGGTGATACATCTCACGGTGTATCACCGCTTTTACTTTAAATACGCCCCAAAATTCATCATCTAAAATTCGCCAAAAGTGTTCAAATTTGCCCTTATCAATGTTTTTTCTTAACTTTGCGCCCTGATTAACATCTGCGATGAGGAAATAACCCTCCCGCATCCCTACATAACACGCATAGAACATGATTAAAAGACTTATTATGGCGGCGGCCATTTCAAGCGCAGCTTTAACAGCATCGGCAGAAGGCTATCAGGTAAACACACTCAGCGCCCGACAGAACGGCATGGGACATACGGGCACAGCCATCAAACTCGGAGCCGAAAGCATGATTTTCAATCCGGCAGGCATCGCATATATCAACAACATCATAGACGCACAGGCATCGGTTACAGGCATTTTCGCAAAAGCGTCAGCCACATGTTCAGAAGGCAAATTTGAGACAGACAACACCCCGTCGACCCCGATAAGCGTCAACCTCGCCATGTCGGTCTACGACAATTTCAAGGTGGGCGTAAGTTTCTACACACCATACGGCAGCGGCATCAACTGGGGCGTAAGCTGGCCCGGTGCCGTCCTAAACCAGAAAGTCAGTCTCGCGGCATACACCCTGCAGCCGACTCTGGCCTGGCGCCCGATAAAAAATCTCGCCATAGGCGCCGGTGTCATGGTTACATGGGGTAACGTCAACCTCGACAAAGGTCTCGTGTCGGCGTCAAGTTTCAATGCCGTCCTCGGCGCAATGGGCATACCGGGACAATCAGACGACACACCGGCGTCAATCAACCTCAACGGCAAAGCCGCCACGACAGTAGGTATCAACGCCGGCATCATGTGGGATATAAACTCGCGCTGGACCGTCGGCGCCTCGTTCAGAAGCAAAATGAACATGAAAGTCAAGCGCGGCGTGGCAACCCTGTCATACGCCAGCGATTTCACACGTTCCATCCTTCAGGAACGTCTCGACATACTCGACAAGGCAAACTTCGAGGCCTCGATGCCTTGCGCTGCCGTATATAACATCGGAGTAAGCTTCAAACCCACTGACAGATGGCTTCTCGCCGCCGATTTACAGCTGACAGGCTGGAAGGCCTACAAGGAACTAACGGTTGATTTTCTCAGCGAGAAGCTCGAGCCATACGACCAGCATCTGACAAAGAACTACCGCAATTCGATGACATATCACCTCGGCGCGCAGTATAGCGTAACCGACCGCCTCGACCTCCGTGCCGGCATGATGGTCGACACGACTCCGGTCAACAAAAAGCATTACAACCCCGAGACTCCCGGCATGACAAAAATAGAGCCGTCGATAGGTCTGTCGTTCAGCCCTGTTAAAAATTTCTCGATAGACGCGTCGCTTCTTTATGTAGCCGGACTCGGCGAGAACAATGCGTCGATAAGCTATGACGACCTGCTTCTTGGTAAAAGCGCAACCTTCGAGGCAGACTATAAAGTTCATGCCTGGAACCCTTCTATCGGTCTGTCATTTCATTTCTAATTGCATATTAGAAAAAAAATAACTACCTTTGTGGCCTTGAAAAAGACGAGACTACAATTTTATGGACAATAACAATCTGAATCCGGCTCTCATTTTGGAAACGAGCTGGGAAGTATGTAATAAAATCGGCGGTATTTATACCGTACTCTCGACCAAAGCTGCAACTCTTCAAAAATTATACAAAGACCGGACGATTTTTATCGGTCCCGACGTTTGGAGCGCCGAGAATCCCTCTCCATATTTTATTGAATCAAAAACTCTTTTAAAGAAATGGGTGGTCGACGCAAATCTGCCCGAAGGCGTAGATATACGCGTCGGCCGCTGGGATATACCCGGCAAACCGATTGTCGTGCTGGTGAAATTTGACGGCATGTATGCCGTCAAAGACAGTTTCTACGGCGAGATGTGGCGTCTCTATGGCGTCGACTCGCTTCACGCTTACGGCGATTATGACGAGGCATGCGCGTTCTCTCATGCAGCCGGCATCGTGGCCGAAAGCCTCGTTTCATTCTTTCAGGCACAGAAGACAACTCCGGCCGACGCAAAATTCATCGCCCACTACGACGAATGGACAACCGGCATGGGGCTTCTTTATATCAAACATAAAAAGCCCGAAGTCGCCACTATCTTCACCACCCACGCGACAAGCATCGGCCGTAGCATCTGCGGCAACGGTAAACCTCTCTATGACTATCTGAGCGCATATAACGGAGACCAGATGGCACACGAGCTCAATATGGAGTCGAAACACTCGCTCGAAAAAGCTGCCGCGCAGCAGGCCGACTGTTTCACCACCGTCAGCGACGTCACAGCCCGCGAGTGCGAACAGCTCCTCGGGCGCCGTCCCGACGTCGTGACTCTCAACGGCTTCGAAGACGGTTTCGTGCCGGCCAAGACAAGATTCGCCGCTGCCCGAAAAGCAGCGCGCAAGCGTATGCTGGAGGTCGCCGAAGCCCTGACAGGCAACAGCTATGACAACGACACATTTATCGTAGCAACCTCGGGGCGATGTGAATACCGCAACAAAGGCCTTGACGTCTATCTCGACTCCGTGGCCCGTCTCGGCGATCTCGACCCGACACGCAAGGTCCTTGCATTTGTCATGGTTCCCGCCTGGGTCGACAAAGCCCGTCCCGACCTTGCCCTCGCCCTCGGACTCAACAATGCCGAAAACCGGCTTCCCGACCCCGTCATTACCCATACCCTCCACAACTTTGACTGCGACGCCGTCATCAGCCGCATCCATCAGATAGGCTTCACCAACGACAAAAACTCGCGCGTGAGCGTCATTTATGTGCCCTGCTATCTCAACGGCGCAGACGGCATATTCGACATGACATACTATCAGCTCATTCCCGGCTTCGACGCCACTGTCTTCGCCTCATATTACGAACCATGGGGCTACACGCCGCTCGAAAGCGTTGCGTTCGGCGTGCCGACGGTGACCACATCGCTGTCAGGTTTCGGCCAGTGGGTGATGTCGACCCTCGGCAACGGCTTTGACAAATCGGGCGTGGCAGTAGTCGAACGTACCGACAGCAATTACGACCAGGTATGCTCGAGCATCGCCGGCGACATAAAGTATCTTGTAAACGCACCCGCGCAGACATTGACAGAGATATCCCTCGCGGCCAGAGCCACCGCAGCCGAGGCAGCATGGTCGAATTTCATTGTTTTTTATCAGAAAGCGTTCGAAACCGCAACAATTAACGCAGAAAAGCGTAACAGTAAATAGAGATTATACGACAATTATTAAAACCAAATAAATATCAAGTTTATGAAACTTCCGGTAAGTAATACCAACGCACCAATCTGGCGAGACGTAACAGTAAAATCAGAGCTTCCCTCACAGCTCAAACCTCTCGACGAACTTGCGAAAAACCTATGGTGGGTCTGGAACAGCGAAGGCAAATCGCTTTTCCGCGATCTTAATCCCGATCTATGGCGCGCAACCGGCGAAAACCCTGTGATGCTCCTTCAGCAGCTCAGCTTCGACCGTATCAAAGAAATTATAGCCGACGAAGGCATGATGCAGCGCATAGCCGCAGTCTACGCCGACTTTAAAGCATATATGAAGAAGCCCATGCGCAAAGACATTCCCTCGGTCTCTTATTTCTCGATGGAATACGGCCTCTGCAACTGCCTAAAGATATACTCGGGCGGTCTGGGTGTCCTCGCGGGCGACTATATCAAAGAAGCTTCTGACAGCTGCGTCGACATGACCGCTGTCGGCTTCCTCTACCGTTACGGTTATTTCACTCAGACTCTCAGCGTCGACGGTCAGCAGATCGCCAACTACGAGCCTCAGAACTTCAACCAGCTGCCCATCGAGCAGGTGCTCGACAAAAACGGCCAGCCCATGATACTCGAGGTTCCCTACCCCGGCCGTATCATCTACAGCCACATCTGGCGCGTCAACGTCGGCCGCATGAAACTCTATCTGCTCGACACCGACTTCGACATGAACAGCGAGTTTGACCGCTCGATCACACACCAGCTTTACGGCGGCGACTGGGAAAACCGCATCAAGCAGGAATACCTCCTCGGCATCGGCGGTGTGCTCATGCTCAAGAAACTAGGCATCAAACACCAGCTCTACCACTGCAACGAAGGCCACGCAGCTCTGCTCAACCTCCAGCGCCTCGTCGACTATATCAACGAAGACGGACTCGACTTCAACACGGCTCTCGAAATCGTACGCGCTTCGTCGCTCTACACCGTCCACACTCCCGTGCCCGCCGGCCACGACTATTTCGACGAAGGCCTCTTCGGCAAATATATGGGTGAATATCCCGCCAAACTCGGCATCTCGTGGAACGACCTCATGAACATGGGCCGCGAGAACCCCAATACCAACGAGCGCTTCTCGATGAGCGTCTTCGCCCTCAACACCTGCCAGGAAGCCAACGGCGTCAGCTGGCTCCACGGCGAGGTATCGAAGAAGATGTTCGCCGGCATCTGGAAAGGCTATTCTTGGGAAGAGAGCCACGTCGGCTACGTCACCAACGGCGTCCACATGCCTACATGGGCTGCCAGCGAGTGGAAAGAGTTCTACCTCAACAAGCTCGGCGAAAAGGTCTTCGAAGACCAGAGCAATCCCGAGAACTGGCGCGGCATCTTCAACGTTCCCGACGAGGAAATCTGGCGTATGCGCTGCACTCTCAAGAACAAATTCATCAACTTCGTCAAACGCGACTTCAAGGCCAAATGGCTTGCCAACCAGGGCGATCCCTCGGCTGTGATGAAGATTGTCGACAAGATTAAT
>ERZ836877.4835-NODE-4835-length-13390-cov-10.195426_pt1 | contig 13390 bp, 10 predicted proteins | sample MGYA00519469_ERZ836877 | MGnify/ENA primary metagenome ERZ836877 (study PRJEB31850, sample SAMEA3708809) | human gut metagenome | biome: human gut; feature: human-associated habitat; material: faeces | place: China | collected 2014 ... | reverse complement strand
AAGACAGCGGCCTCTCACGCCGTTAACGTGGGTTCGATTCCCGCACGGGTCACCAGGAAGAGTACCTTAGCGTAAGCTAAGGTACTTTTTTGTATGTCTAAAACCACTCGCTAGGCGAGTGGTTCGATAAAGATTATATCGATGAGTAATGAAACTCAAACGAAGAATTTTGGAATAGTACCAGTGGGGCAATTCCAGACGGGGGTATTGGCGTATCGCCGGTAGTCCTGTATTAAAAGGTTCCATTGCAAACGAAAGACTCGCAGAAGCAGGATATTTTAGTATCCTCAGGCGCTACTACGAGTCCTTGCACTTATGCGGTTGAACCGTCGTGTACCGGTCGGTACGCACGGTGGTGTGAGAGGTCGGCTCTTTAGTTAAGAGAGCCTCCTACGCGATTCTTTTAGGTAAAAAAGCAAACAAACAGAACACTTCATTCAAATGCATATAGCGGCTATTTATTTCATACAGAGACAAATAGCGGCACAGAACAGGTATAATAAAAGAAGCTATAAAAAGCAGGTATTCATGTGGAGGACGATATCGTTTCTACATGAACACCTGCTTTTTATTTATTATTTACTGGTGGAATAAATAGTGGTAGCCAAGTATTCATCACTGACCCAACCATAAATCCCATTGTAATATACAACAACCCAGTCAGGCACATTGCTGCTATAGCCGCATTCCCATACGATGATACCGTAGGGGATACTATCCATTTTTTCATAATTTGTACCGGGACCTTTACGCATAACCAGCCCATGATCAGCAGTGGTGTAGGTACAAAGGCTATCAATTCGGCTAAGCGTTACATCTGGTGCAACGCATCCATCCGGCAGAATAACGTTGGCATTGTTTTCGGTATAATCCTGTACTTGCAGCAAGCCCCAAAGGCCATTCTGTTTTGCCCATACGCAGCCATCACGCGCGGGGGCTAAATCTTCATATTGTCCAGCGGAAATCATCTCATTGCCGTAAACATCCAGAACTAGCTTTTGTCCGGATTGATTTTTCACAACTACCATGCCAGATAAGTCTGCGTAAGGATATTCAACAGTTTCGTTCATGATGGACAAACTCATCTGCGGCTGATAAATGCAGGGGATTACTAAAGCACCGCTTTGGTCGCAATATCCCCAGTTACCGGCTGCATCCTTTACCGCGATTAAAGATTCACCGGCCATGCAGGCATCCTGGTAGTCGAAATCGGTTAAAATTGTACCGTTTTTATCCGCAACGGCAAAAGGTGCAGAATTGTCAACAAGATAACCGGCATATTCATCATCCCAAATGCCTTGCTGGATGCCAACCAAATCAGGAGCATACACCTGTTCGATGGGCGTGCCACTAAATGTATAGACACCAATAGCAGAACGGTAAACCTGGCTGTCACCTAAAATCCACTGGATGCCATACCCGCCGTGCCCGCCCAGCATGGTTGTAAAAGGCATTTGTTGGGCAACCAGCTCCTGGTTAATCTGTTCTTCCAGGGCATTCAGCTTCTGGTAATCGTATGTATCATCTACCCCAATGGAGAGCTCCTGCTCACCATACAGGTACGGGATGCTTTCTGACAAATCTTCCAGAAAAGCATTACAGTTGGCAGCATTAAACAGACTCCAGCGTTCGCCCTTGCGCACAGCGTACAGATTTCGGGCAGCGGCGTAACCGGCAGTGTGGGTTTCGCGGGAGAAGAGAGGAATCATCTCGTCAAAATCATATTGCGGCGGTAACTTCCAGTTGGCATTGCTAGTGGATGGTATAGCTGTGGCAACAGCTTCACTGGTCGGGGAAAGAGCAGCGGAGGAAGCAGGTTTATTTTCTGGCGCTGCAGCACAAGCGGTAAGCATTATTGCGGTGATAACACTGGCGGAAAATGAGAATAACTTCCTTTTCATGGCTTTTCACTCCTTGCGTAAATGATTTTTCGGTAAGATGAAGAAGTAATATAAGAAAGTGAATTCATAAACCCTATAATATCTTATTTTATCAAAAATATCTGCTAATGGGAATAGCTAACAATTCTACATGGATAAATTTGGATAGTATGACAAAGATTGCAGAACTGGAGTGAAAGTCCGAATTATGGGATGAGTTATCTGCTATAATAAAAGAAACAAGGAGATGATTACCATGTTACTCGGTCATACCAAACAAATCAATGGCGTCTGGAAAATACAATCCCTAAAGCAACACAGTGAAAACGTGGCCGAGTACTGCGCACGGGCGTGCCAGCCGCTGGGACTTGAAAACTTGGGCCGTCTTACAGGCTGGCTCCATGACGCTGGGAAATCTCATATCGACGTGCAAAAACATCTAAGAGGCCAGACAAACGAAAGAATCAATCATTCCAGCGCCGGAATGCGGTGGCTATGGGAAAATTATGGCGGAGAAACAGCTTCACCACCTTCTCGCTTGACTGCGCAAATGGCAGCATTGGCAATCGGATCCCATCACTCTGAACGTATGGATGTTTTCGACCTGGGTGGTGTAGAACCCTGGATAAAACATATGTATTCAGAGCAGGCTCAAGAGCTATATGAAGAAAGCTGCCGGGCCTTTTTTGCGGATTGCATAAGTGAAACAGAGATACGGCAAATGTTTGCCAAAGCTGCGCAGGAGGTAGAATGTCTTGTGCGGAAAATCCGAACGCAGGAAGGAAAGAAGCCGCGGCTTTGTATCTATCAGGTCATGTTGGGGTTGGCACACAGATTTTTGTTTGCAGCCCTGATCGATGCAGACTGGTTGGATTCAGGCAACTATTATAATCAAGAAGGATGCCTTCCCCCGGAGCAGCTTCCGCCATGGGATCTGATAGAAAGCAATGTTGAAACGTTCCGGAACAAATTGCAGCCCCGACATAAAATAGATACCTTGCGTGCAGAAATTTCGGAGCAATGCAAGACAGCAGGTGAATGTGCAAAGCTGGGCATTTACCGCTTGTATGTGCCAACAGGCGGAGGAAAAACATTTTCCGGGCTGCGATATTGTGTGCATGCGGCCAAAAAACTTTCGGCCCGGCATATTTTTTATGTTGCACCGTTCCGGTCGATTATCGGACAGAATGTACAGGAGTTCAAAAAGGCATTAGGCGGCAGTGAATATCTGTTGGAGCACCATACGGATGCGGTGCTGGATACAGAGAACCCCGAAATTCTCCGCCAGCTGGAACGCTGGCAGGAAGCGCCGGTGATATGTACAACCATGGTACAGATGCTGCAAACCCTGTTTTGCAGCAGGCGGCAGAATGTGCGCCGCATGGCAGCACTGGCAAATTCTATCTTGGTGTTTGACGAAATACAGTCCCTGCCCATTTGCCATACATACTTGTTCAACCAGGCGGCAAATTTCTTGGCGTACTATTTGGGGTGCGTTGTTGTTTTGTGTACGGCAACACAGCCAGCGCTAAGCGAAGTAGCAAACCCTTTGCGGTTTGCATCGCCGGTGGACCTGGTCCCGGATTACCAGCTGCGCTTTGCGCAGTTCCGAAGGACAAAGATTGAAGTGCCCGAAACAGGAAATGGATTTCAGGCAGGAGAACTCGCAGAATTTGTACGGAGTAAGCAAGACGAGAATGGCAGCATTTTGATCATCTTGAATACCCGTTCGGCGGTCGAAAAGGTGTTTGAGGCTTTGAAACAATGCCAGCCGGAACATACACAACTTTACTGCCTGACCACGCACCTGTGTGCAAAGCACCGTGCAGATGTTATCGCAGAAGTTAAGCAAAAATTAAACACCTTACACGGTCAGGAACGTTTGATCTGTGTAAGCAGCCAACTGATAGAAGCAGGCGTGGATGTAAGCTTTGATTGCGTCATTCGAAGTATGGCTGCGCTGCCCAGTGTGGCCCAGGCTTCCGGCCGATGCAACCGCAATGCGGAAAGGAAATGCCGCACGGTGTATCTTGTTAAAACCTACAATCTGGAAAATCTGGATCGACTTCCGGAACTGCGCAACGGCAGGGAAGCCACACGGCACCTGCTGCAGCAATTACAAAGGGATGCGGACCTGTTAGAGCCGGAAAGTATTTTGAGGTACTACCAGCTTTATTATGCAGAGTCCCAACAACAGGAACGGATGGGCGATCCGGTTGAATTAAAGGGCTACATTCCCCCAAAAACAGTGAATTTGTTTGACCTTTTGTCAGATAATCAGGAAAGTGTGCTAGCCTGGAAAGAGACAACAGGAAAACAAAAGTTCCCCAATTACTTGCTCCGGCAGGCGTTTGCCACGGCAGAAAGGAATTTCCATGCTTTGGAGGACATTACAACGCCGGTGGTGGTTCCCTATGGGGAAGATGGCGCGGATATGGCAACAAGACTTTCGTCCAGTAAACCGCTTACACCCAAAATGCTGCGGGACGCACAACGCTTTACCGTTGGTATTACAACAAATGAAAAAATACGCCTGGCAGATCAGGGCGCACTGTACACAGTAAAAGAAGGGGCAGTGACAATTCTTAACAAGGAATATTACGATGACGAAAAGGGAATTCAGACAAGCCCCGGATTTATGCCGATACAATTTGCTTAACAAGGAGGGTTAAACTTTGCAATACGAAAATTCAATATCCATGCAGGTATATGGGCGTTATGCACTGTTCAGCGACCCAATTACCCGCGTAGGCGGCGAAAAATTCAGCTACCCGGTGCCCACCTACCAGGCATTGAAGGGCATTTATGAAAGCTGCTATTGGAAACCAACGTTCACCTGGGTAATTGATGAACTGCGCGTGATGAACCCGATTGAAAGACAATCCAAAGGCATCCGTCCCATTATGTATAACAATGGAAAAAACGATCTTTCCATCTATGCGTACCTTTCCGATGTTTGCTACCAGGTGCGGGCACATTTTGAATGGAACGAACATCGCCCAGACCTGGAAAAAGACCGCAATGAAAACAAACATTACGCTATTGCAAAGCGTATGTTGGAACGCGGCGGCAGAAGAGATATCTTTTTGGGAACACGCGAATGCCAGGGGTATATTGAACCCTGCATTTTTGGCCTGGGAAAAGGGCATTATGATGATGTTTCATCCCTGGACCTAGGCCTAATGGAGCACGGCATTACCTATGCGGACGAAAACGGGAAAGGCGTGATGCAGGAACGCTTTTGGCACCCGGTAATGCAGAACGGAAAAATCTGTTTTTGCCGCCCGGAAGAATGCGAAATTGTGCGCGATATCCACCCGCAAAAGATGAAGACCTTTACGCTGGGTGAAACGGTCAGCGACTGCGATGATTTGTACAGGGAGGTGATACAGGAATGAGCTGGCTTAGCTATTGCTATAAAACTTACCAGAATAGCGTGTCAGAAATTGGAAAGCAGCAGCCTGGGAAAGTTCCACTACTGCCGGTGGCTCACACGACGCAGCAGGTCAACATTGAAGTGGAGCTGGACAAGGACGGAAACTTTCAGTATGCAGGCTTGCTGGCACAAGATCAAAGGACAACGATCATTCCTTGCACAGAGGAATCTTCGGCGCGGACATCCGGCATGGTGCCGCACCCGCTAGTGGATAAACTGCAATATATTGCGGCAGATTATCCCACTTTTGGTGGTAGTAAAGAATCCGGATGGCCGCTTTACCACAAGCAGTTACAAGCGTGGTGTACATCTCCTTATGCCCACCCGGCTGTGTGTACAGTCCTGCACTACCTGGAAAAAGAATGCCTGACCGCAGACCTGGTCAAGGCAAATATTTTGTTTATAGATGAAAATGGAACTCTGCCAACAAAATGGCAGGGAAACAAAGAAGACAAGCCCCCTATTTTGAATACGCTGACCGGTAGTGACCAGACGGAATCTTTTGTCCGGTTCCGCGTTGACAATGTTGATTTGTCGCGTGATACAACAGTCCGAGAAAGCTTTATCCGCTTTTATGAAACACAGTTAAAAGATATTGACTATTGCACAGTTCAGGGAATTAAAATGCCGGTTTCTGCATTAAGCCCATATAAGATCCGCAACCCAGGTGACCGTGCAAAGCTGATATCCAGCAATGACAATACGAATTATACTTACCGCGGGCGCTTTGCGGATGCAGCGCAGGCACTTTCGATTGGTTATGAAACAACCCAAAAGGCACACAGCGCCTTGCGATGGTTGGTCAGCAAGCAAGGGGTAAATACAGGGGACCAGACTGTACTTGTTTGGGGAACACAGAACGAAGCAGTACCCAATGTGCTGGGGGATACTCTCGATATTGCCCAGGAATATAATCCACTAGCAGGCGATGATTGGGACGATTTTGAGGAAGATACAGAAAGGTTGCCTGCGGATACCCAAGAAGAAATTGCACGGCAGTTTAACCGGGCCATTCTGGGGTATCAGCACCAGTTGAAGGACAATTCCCAGACGGCGGTCATGATTTTGGATTCTGCTACACCTGGCCGGTTGTCCATCCGGTACTATCAGGAACTGCAGGGCTCTAAGTTGCTTGCCAATATAAAGGATTGGCACGATACGTTCCAATGGCAGCTGGAATACCGCAGTGTAGAGGAGCCGACGGAACTGGGCAAAAAGCCCAAGATCAAGAAAGTTGTCTTTGTTGGTGCGCCTGCCCCGGCGGACATTGCAAAAGCAGCCTATGGCGAAAAAGTGGATGCAAAGCTGAAACAAGCGACAATCGAACGACTGATTCCTTGTATTACCAATGGGGAGCGCTTCCCGCGGGATTTGATGATCAGCGCGGTAGATCGGGCAACAAACAGCATTGGCCTGGATTATTGGGAACAACAAAAAACACAAAACATTGCCTGCGCCCTTGTGCGTGGGTACTATCATAGAAATAAGAAGGTGGATTATCCGATGAATGTTGATGAAACCATTAAAGACCGAAACTATTTGTTTGGGAGAATTTTAGCCTGTGCAGAACAGATTGAAAGACGGGCGTTGATTCAGCTAGGAAATGAGAACGAAAAACGTTTGACAAATGCAGAGCGTTTAAGAACCGCGTTTGCTCTGCACCCGGCAGCAACAACACTTCTTTTGGATAAAAAATTAAATCCGTACCTGAACAGAATGAAAACCCGTAACGGAATGGATAGCCAAAGGTATGCGATGATGCAAGAATTATTACATAAGATTGGCACAGAAAACTTTACGAACAAAAGACTTGGTGAGCTGTATCTGATTGGCTATGCCGACCAGATGATGGACTTTAAGGCCGAAAATGCAGAATATAAAGCGAAAGCAAAAAAGCAGGAGGAATAAAAGATGGCTGTGCTGCAGAATAAAATCGACTTTGCACTTGTGATTGCTGTAAACCATGCGAACCCGAACGGTGACCCGCTGAACGGAAACCGCCCGCGCGAAACGTATGAGGGACTGGGTGAAATTTCGGATGTGTGCCTGAAACGCAAGATCCGCAACCGCATGATGGACCTTGGCCAGAATGTGTTTGTCCAGTCGGACGACCGCTGCAATGATGGCTTCAAAAGCCTGAAAGACCGTGCAGACGGCTGCCCAGCAGTGAAAAAGGCTGAAAAAGATAAAGATGCTTATGCAAAGGCTGCCTGTGAAACCTGGCTGGATGTGCGCAGCTTTGGCCAGGTGTTTGCCTTTAAGGGGAAAGAATCCAAGGGCGATGGTGTTTCCGTTGGCGTGCGCGGCCCGGTATCTATTCATCCGGCTTTCAGCGTGGACCCGATTGATGTCGATGATATCCAGATCACAAAGAGCGTAAACGGTACGACTGGCGAAAAGAAGTCAAGCGATACCATGGGGATGAAGCACCGTGTGGCTTTTGGCGTGTACACAACCTTTGGCAGCATTAACTGCCAGCTGGCAGAAAAGACCGGCTTTACAGATGAAGATGCAGAAATCATCAAAGAAGCGCTGCGCACACTGTTTGAAAATGATATTTCCTCTGCCCGCCCGGATGGCAGTATGGAGGTGGTTCGCCTGTATTGGTGGCGTCATAACTGCAAAAGCGGACAGTATTCCTCGGCAAAGGTCCATCGCTGTCTGCATGTGGAGCTAAAAGAAAGTGTGGCACAAGCACACCGGGTGGAAGATTATAATATTACTTGCGATACCCTGAACGGATTGACACCGGAAGTGTATGATGAATACTGATGACTATCTGCAAATGTCTGGCATCCAGCACTTTGCATTCTGCCGCCGCCAATGGGCACTTGCGTACCTGGAACAACAATGGTCCGAAAACCAACGCACCGCCGAAGGCCGCCTGCAGCATACCCGCTGCCATGATGTTACCCTGACGGAAAAACGCGGCGATTTGCTGATCGCCCGCGGTATGAGGGTCGTCAGCCACCGCTTAAAACTGACCGGAGACTGCGATGTGGTAGAGTTTCACAAGGATCCAAACGGCGTGTCATTGCAGGGCCGCCGCGGCCTGTGGCAGCCCATGCCCGTGGAATATAAGCATGGCCGCAGCAAGGTAAACGATGCCGACCGTTTGCAGCTCTGCGCACAGGCCATGGCGCTGGAAGAAATGCTGGTGTGCGAGGTGCCGGAAGGGGAAATCTTTTATGAAGAAACCCGGCAGCGGGAACATGTTTCCCTGACACCGGAACTGCGCAGCACCGCGCAGACCATGGCGGATGAGATGAACCGCCTGTTTGCGCGCGGCTATACCCCAAAAAGCAAACCCGGCAAGCATTGCAATGCCTGCTCACTGAAAGAGCTTTGCCTGCCGGCGCTGTATCAGCAGGCAGACCCGGCGGCGTATCTGCGAGAGCATATTGAGGAGGGCGCGCCATGAGAAAGCTGCTCAACACCCTGTTTGTCATCAATGAGGACGCTTACCTGACATTGGATGGCGAAAACCTTGTTGTTACCCGCAATAAGCAGGAAACCCACCGCTATGCCCTGCATACGCTGGAAGGCATCGTCTGCTTTACTTACGCAGGTGCCAGCCCCGCTTTGATGGGAGCTTGTGCCCGGCGGGGCATTGACCTTTGCTTTTTTGACCCGTATGGCAGATTTCAGGCCCGCACCGTGGGGGAAGAACGCGGCAATGTGCTGCTGCGTCAGACGCAGTACCGCGTGTCGGATGACCCGGCCCAGAGCTGTCGCTATGCCCGGAGCTTTATTCTTGGTAAAGTGTATAACGCACGCTGGGTGCTGGAACGCGCAACCCGCGATCATCCCCAGCGTGTCCCGGTCGAAAAACTGAAACGCACCTCCACCCAGCTGGCCGCCGCGCTGCCGCTGATACAGACCAGCGATGATCCGGAACAGCTGCGCGGCCTGGAAGGCGAGGCAGCCCAGCGCTACTTTGACTGCCTGAATGACCTGATTCTGCAGCAAAAGCAAGATTTTGTGTTTGAGGGTCGCAGCCGCCGTCCACCGCTGGACAATGTGAATGCGCTGCTTTCGTTTGCCTACAGCATGCTGGCGCGGGAGTGTGCATCCGCCTTGAACGCTGTGGGCCTGGACCCTTATGTTGGCTTTATGCACCGCCCGCGCCCCGGCCGCAAAAGTCTGGCACTTGACCTGATGGAAGAACTGCGGGCGGTTTATGCAGACCGGCTGGTCATCAGCTGCATCAATCAAAAGATCATCACGGCAAAACACCTGCAAAAACAGGAAAATGGTGCCGTACTGCTGACGGATGATGGCCGCAAAGCTTTCCTGACCGCATGGCAGAACAAAAAGAAGGAAGAGATCACCCATCCGTTTTTGAAAGAAAAACTGCCCTGGGGGCTGGTGCCCTATGTTCAGGCGCTTTTGCTGGCCCGTGCTCTGCGCGGCGACTTGGAAGTGTACCCACCGTTTTTCTGGAAGTGAGGTGCCGCTATGTTGGTGCTTGTAACCTATGATGTCAACACCGAAACAGCCGCCGGTCGTCGCAGGCTGCGCAAAGTAGCAAAAGTCTGTGTAGACTACGGCCAGCGGGTGCAAAACTCCGTATTTGAGTGCCTGCTGGATGCCGCGCAATACACGATGTTCAAAGCAAAATTGACCGAACTGATCGATTCGGAATCGGACAGCCTGCGCTTTTATCAACTGGGAAACCATTACAAAAGCAAAGTCGAGCATGTGGGTCTGCACCCGGATTTTGATCAGGATGGAATCTTGTTTGCTTAGTGCGAGGGGAAGGCAATCATAAAATTCCCGGTTCCTTCGCACCAGAAAATATGGAAAAAACAGGGGCAGAAAGGGTAAAATACAGCCTTGCCTGTCAGCATGAAGATGCAATCCCCATAAAATTTGTTTCATATGCGCAAAAGTGCCCCACTGTTTTGTGCACTTTTGCTGTCGCTCTCCGCAAGGAGAGCGTGGATAGAAATTTTATAGAACTCTTGCCTTTGGGGGGGCTGGGGGGTCGCTCTCCGCAAGGAGAGCGTGGATAGAAATAAGCTATGATGGAAGATGATCTGATTCTGGATGGTCGCTCTCCGCAAGGAGAGCGTGGATAGAAATTCCACATACGTTACACGACTTCCACGCGCCCAAGGTCGCTCTCCGCAAGGAGAGCGTGGATAGAAATATTTTCGTCTATTGACAATTTGACGCAAGGCGTGTCGCTCTCCGCAAGGAGAGCGTGGATAGAAATTCTCTTCTGTGCCGGATTCTGTTTAGGCGCTAAAGTCGCTCTCCGCAAGGAGAGCGTGGATAGAAATATAAAAATGTATTGAAAAAAGAGACCGGGCCGATGTCGCTCTCCGCAAGGAGAGCGTGGATAGAAATGGTATATCTGGCGTTGATACGGTATCTCATCAAGTCGCTCTCCGCAAGGAGAGCGTGGATAGAAATGTGTTTCTTACGCTCACCGTTCGCAATGTCCCGATGTCGCTCTCCGCAAGGAGAGCGTGGATAGAAATACCTCTATCGACAATTTGACACAAGGTGTTTTCAGTCGCTCTCCGCAAGGAGAGCGTGGATAGAAATTTTGCCCTTTCGGGGGCACAAATTATGACGTGAGGTCGCTCTCCGCAAGGAGAGCGTGGATAGAAATGGTAAGACTGTCGTACAAAACAAGTGTCGGCGCAGCGTCGCTCTCCGCAAGGAGAGCGTGGATAGAAATTTCTCCTGCTGGCTGTTGGCGTGATGCTCGGCGCGTCGCTCTCCGCAAGGAGAGCGTGGATAGAAATGGTAGCCGCGCAGTAGATTTGCGGGTACTGGTAGGTCGCTCTCCGCAAGGAGAGCGTGGATAGAAATGTCTGTCCAGCTGCGGACAAATCGCCCGTGTATTGTCGCTCTCCGCAAGGAGAGCGTGGATAGAAATGATCTCGGCGTATTCCGTGGTAGCAAAGTAGACGGTCGCTCTCCGCAAGGAGAGCGTGGATAGAAATACAAGCCCTGCAATGCCGATTTCTGCATTGACGGCGTCGCTCTCCGCAAGGAGAGCGTGGATAGAAATATCGCCAGCAGTGGCAGCGCCTTTATAGCCAGGTCGCTCTCCGCAAGGAGAGCGTGGATAGAAATAAAGAATCAGCCGTAAATACAGAGCTTAACGCCGTGTCGCTCTCCGCAAGGAGAGCGTGGATAGAAATAACTGTTCGTCTGTGGGTTGCTCCTCAAAATCTTGGTCGCTCTCCGCAAGGAGAGCGTGGATAGAAATAAGTAGACGGCTATGAGATTATGTTTCCCGGCGACGGTCGCTCTCCGCAAGGAGAGCGTGGATAGAAATGCCTTGTCGGCCTCTGAACAGCCGCACAAAAGCAAGTCGCTCTCCGCAAGGAGAGCGTGGATAGAAATATTGAGCCGATACCGCTTGACCGCCAGCCGCCAATTGTCGCTCTCCGCAAGGAGAGCGTGGATAGAAATTCGTAACCTTGCCGCCAGAGTTGACGGTAACGCGGTCGCTCTCCGCAAGGAGAGCGTGGATAGAAATGACCTGTACGCCAAGCGCAAGGCCGATGAAAAGGGTCGCTCTCCGCAAGGAGAGCGTGGATAGAAATTGCTTCCCGCGCTGTCAGCACCATCTCGCCGCGAGTCGCTCTCCGCAAGGAGAGCGTGGATAGAAATAATGCCAAACGCCGACATGTAGTCCGTTACCATGTCGCTCTCCGCAAGGAGAGCGTGGATAGAAATTGGATAGTCTGGCGCGTGTCGCAAGCCTGCGTAGCGTCGCTCTCCGCAAGGAGAGCGTGGATAGAAATATCTTTTTCGTATGTGCGCTGTAAAGCTGTCTCGTCGCTCTCCGCAAGGAGAGCGTGGATAGAAATATAATAAATGCCAGTGCCAAGCTCCACGTATGCAGGTCGCTCTCCGCAAGGAGAGCGTGGATAGAAATATCCGGTGTATCGCCCCCGGTAGAGCTGTGGAAAAGTCGCTCTCCGCAAGGAGAGCGTGGATAGAAATACGCATATTAGTACAGAGCTTGGGAAAAGTCGTGGGTCGCTCTCCGCAAGGAGAGCGTGGATAGAAATTCGGAGACGCAGACCAGTACGAGGATTTGATGAGTCGCTCTCCGCAAGGAGAGCGTGGATAGAAATTTGGGGCAGTTGTCGATGTCATCGCCGAAGTCGGGTCGCTCTCCGCAAGGAGAGCGTGGATAGAAATAAAAGGAACTGGATGGCCTGAAAGGAAAGGGCGATGGTCGCTCTCCGCAAGGAGAGCGTGGATAGAAATCCTTATACAGCTTTGCCAGATGGGGCTTCTGAAGTCGCTCTCCGCAAGGAGAGCGTGGATAGAAATACTGTCACCTGTCCACCAATCGGCCTGCTGATCTGGGTCGCTCTCCGCAAGGAGAGCGTGGATAGAAATATATTGCAATTCTTGTGCATCCGAAATAGTATCATGTCGCTCTCCGCAAGGAGAGCGTGGATAGAAATGCAAGGTCGGCAACACACTGCGCACAAGCGTTTGTCGCTCTCCGCAAGGAGAGCGTGGATAGAAATCTTCAGACCTTACCCCAACGGTAAAAAGTGTTTTAGTCGCTCTCCGCAAGGAGAGCGTGGATAGAAATAATGTAGGGTGATCTGCTGCACGAAATTATATACGTCGCTCTCCGCAAGGAGAGCGTGGATAGAAATAATCAGCCGCGGCGCGTCTGTCTGGAGTGTGGGCGGTCGCTCTCCGCAAGGAGAGCGTGGATAGAAATCGGCATGACCGCGCCTACCGCGTGGAGCTGGACGGTCGCTCTCCGCAAGGAGAGCGTGGATAGAAATTTCCATTGCAAGGAAAATCTCGGCGGACTGCGGCGGGTCGCTCTCCGCAAGGAGAGCGTGGATAGAAATACCAGCTGCGAAAGCTGCTGGTTTGGGTACATAAGTCGCTCTCCGCAAGGAGAGCGTGGATAGAAATTCGGTGTCGAACGGCGTCGCGGTGTCCAGGTTCAGCGTCGCTCTCCGCAAGGAGAGCGTGGATAGAAATGGCCAGTGCCCCCGCCGTGCCAGTGGCGCGGCGGACGTCGCTCTCCGCAAGGAGAGCGTGGATAGAAATTGGATAGTCTGGCGCGTGTCGC
>ERZ836877.4829-NODE-4829-length-13402-cov-4.382033_pt1 | contig 13402 bp, 11 predicted proteins | sample MGYA00519469_ERZ836877 | MGnify/ENA primary metagenome ERZ836877 (study PRJEB31850, sample SAMEA3708809) | human gut metagenome | biome: human gut; feature: human-associated habitat; material: faeces | place: China | collected 2014 ... | reverse complement strand
CTCTGCCGGGCCCAGTGATAGTTGAACAGCTGATTTTTCCAGCGCTTGGCCTGGATAAGCGAAAAGACCAGAGCGGCCTCTTCCCAACGCTTGGTGGGCTCGAACCGGCTGGTCTGGGTGGCGTATTTGCTCCACAGCGACATGAGCGAGGCTTCGTCAATGGCGTCTAGTTGTCGGGCCAGACGGAGCAGCAGCTTTTCCATGATTCCTCCCATTGGGCGAGATAGTGTACGTCGCCCTGGCCGCCGCGTCAACGCGGGAGGGGCGCCAGTGCGCGGGGCTGGCTGTTTGCGGCGCTTTGTGCTATGCACCGACTTTCTTACCAGTCAAGCGCGGAGGCACTCATGGCGGACCTCAAATCCATGTACAGCACCGTCCACAAGGACGCTTTCCCCGATACCCTGACCATATTGCTGGGGGACGAAAAACTCGTCTACCACAAACGCACCTGGACCCTCGACAAGGAGGAAAAAGGCCTGCGTTACGGCGAAAATCCGGACCAGCCCGCCGCGCTCTACGCCCTGGCGGAGGGTTCGTTGAGCTGCGGGGGCCTCAACTGGCGGGGACCGGGCAACGGCATTGTTTCGGCCCTGACTGAAGGGCAGATGCTGCAGGCCGGCAAGCACCCCGGCAAGACAAACCTCACGGACGTGGACAACGGGGCCAACATTCTGCAGTACCTTACGGACCGCCCGGCCGCGCTCATCCTCAAGCACAACAATCCCTGCGGCGCGGCCTGGAGCCGCGAGGGCCTGGGTACGGCCCTGGACAAGGCTTTCTGGTGCGACCGCATCGCCGCCTTCGGCGGGGCCGTGGTGGTCAACCGCCCCTTTACCCGTGAGGCTGCAGAAATGGTGGCCGCCAACTACTTTGAAGTGGTGGCCGCCCCGGCCTTTGAGGAAGGCGCAGTGGACATCCTCAAGAGCCGCAAAAATCTGCGCATTATGGAACTGCCCGGCCTGGGGCGGCTGGAAGAGCTGACCCATTCGGCCTTCCTGGACGTCAAAAGCCTGGCGGACGGCGGCATCATTGTGCAGAAATCCTTTGTGAACCGCATTCTCACGGACGCGGACTTTCTGCCCGCCACGGCCTCCACCAGAGAGGGCCTTGCCGTCACCGCCCGCGCGCCCAGCAAGGCGGAGCTGGACGATCTGCGCTTTGCCTGGGCCGTGGAGGCCGGAGTGACCTCCAATTCCGTCATCTTTGCCCGCGACGGAGCCACCCTGGCCATCGGCACCGGCGAGCAGGACCGGGTGGGCTGCGTGGAACTGGCGGCCCACAAAGCGCGTACCAAGTATGCAGATATGCTGGCCTTTCGTGAAAAAGGCCTGTCCCTCTACGAGCTCAAACAAAAGGCCGCTACCGATGCGGACGCGGCCCGCACCCTGGAAGACATTGCGCGCCGCACCGAAGAAGCCCGCGGCGGGCTGACGGGTTCCGTGCTGGTTTCAGACGGCTTCTTCCCCTTCCGTGACGGGGTGGACGTGGCCGTGGCTCAGGGCGTGCGGGCCATTGCCCAGCCCGGCGGCTCCTTGCGCGACGCCGAGGTCATCATGGCCTGCAACGAAGCCCAACCCCAGGTGGCCATGGTCTTTACGGGCCAGCGCTCCTTCAAGCACTAGGCCATGCCGTCCTCCGGTCCCTGCGCCCTGCCCCGGCTCTGCGTCACGGCCCTGGCCGGAGGCGGCGGCAAGACCCTGCTGACTCTGGGGCTGGCCGGGGCTCTGCGCCGGCAGGGGCTTACGGTGCAGCCCTTCAAGAAAGGGCCGGACTATATTGACGCGGCCTGGCTTGCCCTGGCCGCCGGGCGGCCCTGCACCAACCTGGACCCTTACTTTCTGCCGCCGGAACGGCTGCGCGCCCTGTTTGTCCACACCCTGCGCACGGCCTGCGCGGTTTTTTCCGGACCCGGCGGCGCAGACGCCGCCGGACAGGCGGCGTCCGTGCTGGGCTTGGTGGAGGGCAACCGGGGCCTGTTTGACGGCCTGGACGTGGCAGGCAGCTGCTCCACGGCGGCCCTGGCGCGAGAGCTGGCCTGCCCCGTGCTGCTCAGCCTGGACTGCACCAAGATGACCCGCACGGCGGCGGCCGTGGTGCGCGGGGTGCAGGCCTTTGAACCGGACGTGCCCCTGGTGGGGGTGGTGCTCAACCGGGTGGGCTCAGCCCGGCATGAAAATCTGCTGCGCCGCGCCCTGGAAACCTATACGGATCTGCCCGTGCTGGGCGCGCTGCCCCGTCTGGCCGCCAACCCCCTGCCCGAAAGACATATGGGCCTGGCCGCCCGCGGCGACGCCCTGGGGCCGCAGGCCGCCGACGCTCTGGAGCGTCTGGCCGCCCTGGCCCGCGAACATCTGGACCTGCCCGCCGTGCTGGGCCTGGCCCGTCACGCCCCGCCCTTCACGGCGGCGGCCTTCTGGCCCGCGACGCCCGAACTAGCGGCCACAGTTTCTGCGGACCAGACAACGAGCGCCCCCCACGCCACGGGGACGCCCCCCCCCGACCCCGCCCCGGCGGTCTGCATCTGCAGCGCCGCGCCACGCGCGCTTGTTGTGCCCCCTGTTGTCGCAGAGCGCACGCCCTGCGCAGCGCCCGCTCCGGCACGGGAGACAGCCCCGCGCATCGGCTATGTGCGGGACGCGGCCCTGTGGTTCTATTACGGCGAAAATCTGGAAGCCCTGGAACGCGCCGGGGCGCGGCTCATCCGGCTTTCCACGCTGGACGCGGCCCCCTGGCCCGCTTTGGACGGCCTGTACCTTGGCGGCGGCTTCCCTGAAGACTGTGCGGCGGAACTGAGCCTTTCGCCGCAGCTCACGGGCCTGCGCCGCCTGGCAGACGCGGGCTTGCCCATCTACGCCGAATGCGGCGGTTTCATGCTGCTCTCCCAGGGCATTGAGCGCGAAGGCAGACTGTGGCCCATGGCCGGAATTTTCCCCGTGACGGCGCAGTTCCTGCCCCGGCCCCAGGGCCTCGGCTATGTCTGCGGCCGGGTTACGGCGGCCAATCCGTTTTTCCCCTTGGGGCTTGAACTGCGCGGGCATGAGTTCCACTATTCCCGCTGTCGCTGGCAAGGCAACCCGCCGCATTTTGCCCTGCGCCTGGACAAGGGCGTTGGTATGGGCCGGGCACAGGGGCAGACGCTGGACGGCCTGCTGCACAGGCAGGTCTGGGCCTCCTATACCCACATTTTTGCCCCGGCCGTGCCCTGCTGGGCACACAACTTTGCAGCCGCGGCCCGGGCCTTTGCCGAACGCGCCCGGAAAAAACGCGAAAACAGCGGCCAGGCCCGCGGCTGAAGCCTGTGCGTCTGCGGCGGCATTCCCTCCTTGGTTCTGCGCCGCCGGCTGGTCCGGCCACCGCGCGCGGCCCAGGCATTGCACCATTGCAATGCCCTGACGCTTGCGTAAGCAGCCGCCCGCCGTGGAGGCGCAAGCGCACCATATTTGTGCTGGCAAGCGCCGGAACGCGCGTGCCGCAACCTTTGCGAATGCCTATCCTCAAAGGCAATCTGCGCTGCTGCGCAAGGTCTATTCCTCCATCCCGCCCAAGCCCTTGCCCTGCTCCTCTTCCTTGATCTGGCGCATATAATTGTAGACAGTATAGATGGAAATGCGCATGGCGCGAGCCAGGTGCTGCACCATGCCCTTGACCTGAAACGCGCCTTCTTCGTCCATCATGCGCACAAATTGTTTTTTTTCTTCCCGGTTCATGGCGGCGGGGTGCTTGCCCGCCTTGCGGATAGCCGTTTCAATGATGGAATCACTGGTGTCGCTGAGGCAGGCGGGAAAAAGCTCGGTCAGTTCCCTGCCCGGAGCGTTTTCAAAGCGCATCAGCCCGTGCAGCACGCCCTGAAAACGCTCCAGATCCGTAAGGTCAAAGTGCAGGCAAATGGCGCCCACCACCTCGTCCCGACCGTTGCGCAGAAAGCAGATGGAGGACTTGAGCGTCAGGCCCGAAGGCGTGGTGGAGGCAAAGGCAAAGGCGTCCTCCACCGCGTCGCCGCCCCGACGCAGGGCCTTGGCTACCATGCTGGCGACGGGCGCGCCCACGCGCCGTCCCGTCAAAGAACCCTCAAGGTGAATGAGCGAATGTTGCATATCGCTGAAATCATGTACGGCCACTTCGCAAAAAGGCCCCAGGGTGCGGGCCACCATGCCGGCCACGCGCACGGCATTGGCGAAGATGGGGCCACTTTCGCCCTTGTGGAGGGCGACGCCGGGGCGGCGGGAGCGGGGTTTTACGGCGGCAGAGGTTTGGGGGCGGGGCGGCGCCGGAGGGGGCGGGGCGGCTTCTTGCTTAGACATGGGGGCCTCCCGTGGGGAAAAGGACTATGGATTTTGTATAGCATATACCAATAAAGCGATTTTGCCTACCCCTTGTTGCAGCGGCGGCAGACTTGCCAGCCGAGCGGGGCTGCTCTATGGTCCCATACTGACGTCCCCGCCGCGCCCTGGGGGGCGGCTTCTACGGGCGTTTGCGCGGCAAGGAGAAGGTATGGAACAGCAAAAAGCCACTCCAGCCAATGTAATCAAATCGTTGGGGCTTGTTTTTGGCGACATCGGCACCAGCCCCATCTATACTCTGGCCGTAGTCTTTATGCTTACGGCGCGTACCGAGGCCCATTTTGTGGGCATTCTTTCCCTGATCATCTGGACTTTGCTGCTGCTGGTCACCGTGGAGTACGCCTGGCTGGCCATGAGCCTGAGCAAGGGAGGCGAAGGCGGCACCATTGTGCTGCTCTCGCTGCTGCGGCCGCTGCTGCGGTCAAACCGCTCCGCGCGCGCGGCCACCCTGCTGGCCTATGTAGGCATTTCACTGCTTATGGGCGACGGGGTCATCACCCCGGCCATCAGCATCCTCTCCGCCGTAGAGGGGCTGACCGTCATTCCCGGCCTGGAGGGTCTGCCGCGCGGCGTGCTGGTGGGCATTGCCCTGAGCATCGCCCTGATTTTGTTTACCCTGCAGCGGCGGGGCAGCGGCGCGCTGGCGGCTGTGTTCGGGCCGGTCATGGCCCTGTGGTTCGCGGTTCTGGCCGCATCGGGCCTGGTGGCCCTGACGCAGGCCCCGCAGGTGCTCAAGGCCCTGAACCCCTGGTATGGACTGGACTTCATGCTGCACAACGGGCTGAAAGGCTTTTTTGTGCTTTCCGAGGTCATCCTCTGCGCCACGGGCGGCGAGGCTCTCTATGCGGATATGGGGCATATGGGCCGGAAGCCCATTCTGGTAGCCTGGGGGATGGTTTTCTGCGCTTTGGTGCTGCACTATATGGGCCAGACGGCCTTTCTCATCGGGCACCCACAAGTGGACAACGTGCTGTTTTCCCTGATTCACAGCCAGGCGCCGCTGCTCTACATCCCCTTTCTGACGCTCTGTCTTCTGGCCACGGTCATCGCTTCCCAGTCGCTCATCAGCGGGCTGTTTTCCATTATGTACCAGAGCATGGCCACCCACATCATGCCCCTGTTCAAGGTAGACTACACCTCGCCGGAGCTGCACTCCCAGATCTACATCAATACGGTCAACTGGGCGCTCTGCCTGGCTGTCATCATGGTCATCTGCGGCTTCGGAGAGTCGCACCGGCTGGCCGCCGCCTACGGTCTGGCCGTCACGGGCAGCATGACCATCACGGCCGTGTTCATGGTCTGGATTTTTGGCCTGCGCGGCCGAAAGGGGCACTGCGCCCTGGCTCTGGGCATCTGCGCCCTGGACGTGGTTTACCTGCTGGCAAACTTTTACAAGCTGCCGCACGGGGGCTACTGGTCCATCGTCATTGCGCTGGCGCCCCTTTCGCTCATTTTGATTTATACTTGGGGGCAACGGGCCGTGTACGCGCGCATGCGGCCCATGCGGCAGAAGATCTTTCTGCCCGCTTTTGCGGCCCTGCGCCGCAAAAACCGCCCCATTTCGGGCACGGCCATCTTTTTTCTGCGCAGTTTGGACACTGTTTCGCCTTATATTGTGAAGACCATCTTCATGAACGGCATCATGTACGAGCGCAACATCATGCTGAGCGTGGCGCGCACGTATGAGCCCCTGGGGCTGGAATGGCAGATGACGGCGGGCCCTGCGGACGGGCTGAGCGTATTTGCAATCAGCGCGGGATATATGGAGGTTGTGGATATCGCCGCCATTCTGGCAGCGGCGGGCATCCGGCCCAGAGCCATCTTCTATGGCGTGGAGGACATCATCACCACCAGACCTCTGGGCAGGATTTATGCCCTGATCAAGCGCCTGGCCCCCTCTTTTGTGCAGTTCTACAAACTGCCCAGCCATGCGGTGCATGGGGTGGTAAGCCGGGTGACGCTGTAAAAAATCAGGCGGCTTCCTGCGGGCAGGGCAGGCCGGCGGCGCGGCGGCGGGCCAGCAAGTCTTCCAGAATATTCCAGCCCACAAACAAGCCGCCGTAGCCCTTGCCCAGGCTGATGGCAGGTTTGTTGGCCCCGTGGTAATCGGAACCGCCGCTGACGCCCAGGCCGAAGCGCTTGGCCAAGGCCAGGCAAGTGCGCACATCCTGCTGCGAGTGCTCACTGTGGTAGGCTTCAATGGCGTCCAGGCCGCAGTCTTTGAGGCGGCCCAGCATTTTTTCCAGCCAGCCTTCCGGAGCCTTCCAGAGCAAGGGGTGGGCCAGGCTCACGGTGGCGCCCAGACGGGCCAGCAAGGCCACGCCGTCTTCGGGCTCCAGTACGGCCTTGGGCAGATAGGCCTTGCCCTTGCATCCCAGATAAACGCGAAAGGCCTCGCCGGGGTCCCGCACATAGTTCTTGCGCACCAGCACGGCCGCAATGTGCGGGCGGCCCACGCTTTCCCCCTTGGCCTCGGCCCGCACCTCGTCCATACTCACCTCCAGCCCCAGGGCCTGGAGTTTGGCCACAATGCCCACGTTGCGCTCGTCCCTTTTAGCGCGCAGCCAGATCAGTTTTTCCTGCAGGGGGGCAACGTTCTGCGGCAGCCAGAGGCCCAGAATGTGCAGCTCGCCCAGCTCCGTGCCGGTGGATATTTCGCAGCCGCGCACCAGCATGACGCCCGCTTCTCTGCCTGCGGCGGCGGCCTCGTCCAGGCCGGACAGGGTATCGTGGTCGGTTACGGCCACAGCGGCCAACTGGGCTTTGGCCGCATTGCGCACGAGCTCGGCGGGGGTGTCGGTGCCGTCTGAAGCGGTGGTGTGGGTGTGGAGATCTATACGTCGCATGGCGCGTCCTGGTTGCAGATTTCCCTGGTCAGCCGCCGCGTCGCCGACCCCTGACGCGGAGTCGCACCGGCGCTGCCGGGCACTGCGAAGATACCAGTATACCGCAATGAGGCGCAAGCGGGCAAGTCTTGAACTCGCCGACACAAGCGCCTATACTGTTTTTTTACCTGTCTGGAGGAACCCATGCCCCTGGAAACCGGAGAATTGCTGCGTATTCTGGCCTGCCCGCGCTGCCTGGGCGGGCTCAAAGCCCTGGAAGAAAGTGGTGAAACCGTTGGTCTGGCCTGCCCGGCCTGCAAGGTGGTCTACCCCGTGCGGGAGGACATCCCCATCATGCTGGACGAAGAGGCCAAGGACCGCCCCACATGGGATGCCGGCCATCCCCAGGCCGTGGAGCGCGGCTGATGCGCCTGCTGGTAGCTTCGGACCTGCACGGTTCCTTGCCGGCCCTGCATTTTTTGCTGGAGCGGGCCAATGAGCTGCGCCCGGACCTGCTGGTGCTGCTGGGCGATCTGGTCTACCACGGGCCGCGAAATCCGCTGCCTGCGGGTTATGACACGCCGCAACTGCTGCGTACCATGCCGGATCTGACCGCTCTGCCCTGCCCGGTCACCGCCGTGCGCGGCAACTGCGACGCCGAAGTGGACCTGGCCCTGCTGCCCTTTCCCGTGGCGGACAACGCCTGGATCGCCGTGGACGGCCTGCGCGTCTTTGCCAGCCACGGGCACCATGTGCCCGAACGGCCGCCCTGCCCCGGCTTTGCGCGCGGCACGGTGCTGCTGCGGGGGCACACCCACGTGCCGCGCGGCGAAACCCTGGACGGGCTGCACTTCTGGAATCCGGGCTCCCTGGCCCTGCCCAAGGGCGGCTTTCCGCCCAGCTACGGGCTGTATGCGGACGGCGTCTTCCGCGTTCTGGACACGCACGGCGGCGAAGTGCTGCGCCACGCCCCCACGGTCTGAAACTCCCATGCCCGCCTCCTGTCATCCCCTCTTGTCTGCCCCGACGCGGCACGGTGCTGCGGCATGAAAGCATGGGCCCCGCTGTTTACGCTCCGGCCCGGCTGCCGCCTCGTGCTGGCTTCGGCTTCACCCCGTCGCCGGCAGTTCCTGGAAGAATGGGGGCTGCCTTTCACCCTGGCCCAGCCCACGGGGGCAGAACCGCGCCCCGCGCCCGGCGAAACCCCTGAGGCCTACACCTGCCGGGCTGCGGCAGCCAAGGCGACGGCTGCAGCCCAGGGGCTTGCCGCAACGGAGCGGGGCCACAGCCTGGTGCTGGCCGCGGATACGGTGGTGGCCCTGGAAGGCGACATCCTGGGCAAACCTCGCGACAGGGCGCACGCGCTGGAAATGCTGCTGCGCCTCAACGGCCGTGAACATACGGTAGTCAGCGCCGTGTGTCTGACGCCGCCGCAAGGGACAGTGCGGGTCTTCAGCGACGTAAGCCGGGTGCGCTTCGGACGCTGGCCTGAGGCGGCGTTGCGGGCCTACGCCCACACGGGCGAACCCGACGACAAGGCCGGGGCCTACGCCATTCAGGGGCAGGGAGCTTTTCTTGTGGACAGGGTGGAAGGTTCGTGGAGCACGGTGGTGGGCCTGCCGCTGGCCCCGCTGGCGCAGGCCCTGCTGGCAATGGGCTGGATGCGGCCCGCAGACGGGCACGGGCAGGGGGCCTGACGCTCCGCGTTTTGGGGGTCAGGTTGTTCTGCCGCCTTCAGATTTTTTGCGCCGCCCGTGGCGCGTCCTTACGGCAAATTCCTCACAGATGACGTCCCCTGGCCTGGAAACGGGCCCGCAATTCCCGCACATCCTGACGAGACAGGCCCAATACGGCCGGCACGCCCAGACAGAGCGCCCCCAGGCAGAAGGTGTACGCCGCGCCGGAAAGGATGAAACGCGGGATGGAATCCACCCCACCCAGGCCCAGGCTGGGGGCCAGGTACAGGGTGCCCTCCCGGCAGGCAAAGGCCAGAGCCAGGAGCACGGCCAGACTCCAGACCTGGTGGGCCAGATTGCGCCAGAAGTGCAGGGGAATGAAGCGCGAGGCCAGCCAGAGATAAAGATTGACGGTGACTATCTGCACGGCCACGGTCTTGATGGCCAGGCCCACAGCCCCAAGGTTGCAGCCCCAAAGATCGGGCGGGGCCAGCAGAAACCAGGCCGTGCTGAAGCCATAGACGCATTCCAGGGCGGCCATGTTGCGCAGCACGCGGGTGCGCCCCGTGGCGTGGAAGACGGAGCCCGCCAACTGCCCGTAGGCCTGATGCAGCGGGTAAAGGGCCATGATCTGCACGGGCAGGGTGGCGGCGGCAAACTCCGCGCCGCCGAAAAAGCGCACCAGAGTCGCGCCTTCCGCCAGGGTAAAGCAGGAAAAATAAGCGGCCACCACATAGAGCAGCGGGGCAAAGCGGTCCAGCAGGCGGCCCATGGCCGCGCGGTCGTTGTGGCCCCAGGCAATGGAAAGCTCACGCATGATCAGGGGCGTCATGGCCGAAACAAACAGAAAACAGGCCATGCTCACCTTTTGCGACAAGGCAAAAAAGCCCTGCTGCACGCTGCCGTCAAACCACTGCAAAAGCCAGCGTTCCGCCGAGAGCAGCAGGAAGGAGAGCAGAGCCTGGACAAACAGAGGATGGCTGTAGGCGAAAAATTCCCGGCCGTAGGCACGGGTCTGCGCCGGGGTCAAGGTCAGGCTGAGAACCTGGCTGCGGCTGCGCCAATAGGCGCGGGTCACCAGCCAGTAGCCCAGGGCCGTGGCCCCCAGCATGAAGTACTGCTGGACAAACAGGCTGTAGATGTTCAGCCAGTCCATCCAGAACAGCAGGCCCAGCAGGCCCACGGCCAGCAGGGAAAGGACCGTGCGCGTGAGCTCTGAGGAGACGGTGACGCCCACGGCGTCGTTCATGGAACGCAGCACGCGTCCCCACCAGGTCAGAAAAGCCCACAGGGCGGCCAGGGGGGCCAGCCACAGAGGCACGTCGGGCATGAGCAGCCCGCCCACATCCGGCAGTTGCAGGCAGAGGGCGGCCAACGCGCTGACGCCCAGCACCAGCAGACTTACCCGTAAATAAAAGGCGATGAGGCCGCATTCTTCCTGCCGCCGGGAAAGGGCATTATAAAAGCAGGTAGAGGTGCCCATGTCCAGAAAGCCGGAAAGCTGCTGAAAGAGATTGGTGGCAAAGCTGTAGTTGCCGTACATGCGCGGCCCCAGCGCGCGCGGCAAAATGGCTTCCATAGCCAGATAGACCGGGACGGAGGCGACATTGGCCAGCAGTTTGAAGACGTAACGGCGGGCCAGGGTGGGGGTGGCGCTTTGCATGGCCGGAAATTACCGCACTTCCGGACGGGCTACAAGGAAAACGCCACGGGGCCGGGGCGCACGCCCATGCGGGCCGGCCAAAGCCAGGCGGCCCCTCTGCCCCCATCGCGCCGGAAGACCCCAGCCCACTGTCGAGGGCCTTGCGCCATAGTTTTTCTGCCCCCATCGCGCCCGGAAGACCCTGCGCCAGACTGCAGCAGAAATAAAATTTTTTGCGGGGTGCGCCGGAAAGGCGAATACGTTTTTTTACAGCCGCCCGCTTCCCCTGCAAAGCCCTTTTCCCCCCTCCTCGCCCTCCGCCGGAGGCAGAGGCTCGCCCAGCACGTCGGCTATGCGCCGGAGGCGCTGGACATAGCTGTGCCGGGCGCGCAGATGCCGCCGCCAAGCCAGACGCAAATCGTGGGCCTCCTGAGGCCGGGAACGCAGTTCCGCCAGGCGACGGGCAAAGTCTTCCGGGCCGCGCAGGGTAACGGGTTCCGTCAACTCACGGGGAAAGAGGTCCAGTCCTGGCGTGGCGTCGCTGAGCAGCAGGCCTCCGGCGGCCCAGACATCAAAGTGGCGTTGGCTCAGACTGTGGGGCAACAACAGGCTGGTGACATTGAGCACGGCCGCTGCCGTGGCGTAGAGCTGGGGCAGGCGGGTATAGTAGTCCACGGGCGGCAGCAGAGCGGCTCCGGGCAGCAGGGCCCGCCAGCCGCCGTCGCCGACCACGCGCAATTCTCCGTCGGAACAGGCCCCGGCGGCCTTGAGCCAGCGCGCACGGTTGGCCTGGGAACAGCGCTCTGCACCGAGGCCCGCGCGGCGCACCTCATTGCCGGGCCAGGGACTGCGCAGCCCCAGGCTTTGCTGCCACCAAAAAAAGTTGGGACCGTCGGCCGGGCCCTGGCTTTGCTGCAGCAGGGCGGCGGCTTCTTCACCGACGGCCTGCGGCAGGCGCACGGCAGCAAAAAACCGCTCTTTTTCGGGAAAGGCCGAGCGCCCCACAAACAAAGGCGGGGCCGTGCCTTCCGGCAGGTCCGCGTCCTCCCCGCGCCACATGTGCGGGGCTGCGGCCAGGGGCAGATGGGTTACGTCCCAGGCGCCCAAGGCGCGCAGTCCGGGGATGAAGCCGGAATCGGTGACAAAAAGGTGCGCCTCGCGCCACCAGGGCAGGCGCAGGGCGGAAAGCACATGCCAGGGGTTGTCCACCAGCCAGATGGCCACGGGAATGCCCAGGGCGCGGCAGAGGTGGAAAACCCGGCCCTGCGGGTCCAGGCCGCGCAGGTTGACGGAAAGCAGCATGGCGGGCCGCCGCGCGGGCAACAGATCCCGCCAGGCCGCCAGGGCGTCCTCGGCGCGGGCGTGTCGGCCGGGCTGCAGATCCCGCCCCTGCTCCGGCCGGGGCAGATTGGTGAGCACGGGGCTGTAGCCGCAGGCCGCGCAGGCCTGACAAAGCTCGGCGTGCAGCAGCTGGTCCGCGCCGCCCGGCAGCAAAATGGGGCCGGGGCCCGTACTATCGGCAAGATCGGCGGCCGACAAGGAGTCGGGGCGTACGGCGTCCGTCTGTCTGGTCCAGGCCGGCGTGGCCGCGACGTCGCCGACGTCCGCCGAGAGCAGCGCAGCGTCCAGACGGCCCAGCAGAGGACCCCAGAAGTCCGGGGCCAGCCGCAGACCGGGCAGGTAAAAACAGCAGCGACAGCGCGGGGCCAGGGCCGCGGCTGCGCGGGGCGAAACCTCGCGCCAGTGCGCGGGCAGCGGACGGCGGGCGGCGGCGGCCTCAGGGGCGCGCGCTTCCAGATTTTTTTGGGTGACTGCGGCCTCCAGCCAGAACACGGCGGCAGCGTCGCGCACAAAGGGCAGATCCTGCGGCCGGCCCGGCCCCAGGCCCAGCAGCAGCACGGCCGCCCCCTGGCCCCGGCATTCCCAGGCTTGCGGGCTGTGCGGCAAATGCACGTCCACGCCCGTGTGGTCGGGCAGACAGACACGGCGAGGGGCTAAGCCTGCGGCAGGACTGCGTGGAGCCATCAGTACACCACGCTGTAGGACATGACCTCTGGCCGGTGGAAGAAAAATTCCACCCGCCGGTTGGCGGCGCGGCTCTGTTCGTCCAGGCCGGGACGCAGGGGACGGGTATCGCCGTAGCTCACGGCGCGCATGCGGGTGGGCTTGACGCCATTGGTAGCCAGATAATTGACCATAGCGGCGGCGCGCGCGCCCGAAAGCTCCCAGGCCGAGGTGAAGGGCGGGCGTGTTTCAGTGGCGTCGGCGTGACCGCGCACCACCAGATAAAGATTGTACTCGTTCATGAGCTGCAGCACGGACTGCAGCACTTTGTCGCCCTGAGGCAGCAGCTCCACGCTGCCGGGCTTGAACAACACGTCGGAATTGACCCGCAGCTGCACGCCCACATCGTCGGCGCTGATGCCCGAAGCGCTTTGCGGGACAGCGTCGGCCATAAGCAGTTGCTTGATTTTCTGGGCAATGGCGTAGTGGGATTTTTCCACTTCGCTGATTTTAAGGTCGCGGGTGTCGATTTTGTCTGTATTCTGAATAAAGGGATTGTTGGAAATGGGCGATGTGGAGCTGGAGTCAAAGTTGCGGTCGCCGCTGAAATAGGCGGCAAGGCCCGCCTTGGTGTCGGGCGGCACCATGCTGAGCACCCAAAGCAGCAAAAAAAAGGCCATCATGGCCGTCACAAAGTCGGCGTAAGCCACTTTCCATGCGCCGCCACCCATACTTCCTCCGTGTTGGTCATGGTCTGCCGAGCCAAGCGCGCCGTCACGCAAGGTTGCGGGGCCGGCCGCCGGCAAAACCGGAGCACGCCCGGGCGTGCCTCATGCAGGGGGGCCAGACGCAGGCCCGCCCGACTAGAGCATTTAACACTTGAAATGCTCGCTTACGGCAGGCAAAAGCCTGCCT
>ERZ836877.4826-NODE-4826-length-13404-cov-3.365496_pt1 | contig 13404 bp, 7 predicted proteins | sample MGYA00519469_ERZ836877 | MGnify/ENA primary metagenome ERZ836877 (study PRJEB31850, sample SAMEA3708809) | human gut metagenome | biome: human gut; feature: human-associated habitat; material: faeces | place: China | collected 2014 ... | reverse complement strand
CACCCTCGGGACTGGCGGATGTCAGTATTTTCATCCGGATATTGTGGAAAATGGAAGATTCTATCATGAAAAACGGTATGTGACTGATCTGATCACGGAAAAAGCCTTGGAATATCTGGAAGAATACATTGGAAAAGAAGAGCCCTATTATCTTAGCGTCCATTATACGGCTCCTCATGCGCCATGGGGGAGAGAACAGCACAAGGAAGAGTTTTTGAAACTATATGATCACTGCGATTTTCGTGCAACACCGGACATGACAGTTCATCCAGACCAGATCACCGACTGTCCCGTAGGCGATACGCCGGAGCACCGCCGGGAAAACCTGACGGGATATTATGCGGCCATCACCGCCATGGACGCTGGAATTGGTAAAATTTTAGACAAACTGGAATCGGCTGGGCAGTTGGATCACACGTTAGTAATTTTTACTGCGGACAATGGTATGAACATGGGTCATCACGGTATCTGGGGGAAAGGAAATGGAACCTATCCGGCCAATATGTATGATTCTTCCGTGAAAGTTCCATTTTTGATCTATGATCCGGAGTATTTCACAGGGAGCCAGGTTATTCATCGGATGACAGGACACTGTGATCTGTTCCCATCGCTTTTGGATCTGGTGGGAATTCCTTATGAGTTAAATGAAAAACAGTTTGGCAGAAGTATGAAGCTGTTTGCCGGACAGCCAGAACTGGAAGAAGAGGAGGCAGTGGTAATCTGCGATGAATATGGAAAAGTGCGGATGATCCGTTCTGCCTACTATAAATTCATCAAATATTATGACACCAGGAAGGAAATCTTCTACGATTTGCGGGAAGATCCTGATGAGACCACGAACCAGATTGGAGAACCAAGGTATCAGGTCATCATTGCAGGTCTGAGAAAGCGGATGACGCAGTTTTTTGAGCGTTATTCCGATAAGAAAAACAGCGGAATCCAGTATCCAGTCACTGGAGGTGGACAGCTGCTGCGGTGCCATGAGAAAAATGCTTTTGACCAGACCATTCATCGCTATTATGGAAAACAATTCCAATTACCGGAGCAGTTCTTTGGCGGAGTATCGGCAGATCACAGGGAAGAACAGAAAGAACGGGATATGGCTGGGATGCTGGAACGGATCTCCAAAAGTCCGCTTCGCCCCAATACCTTCCGGTCCGTGATGAAATCAGAAACGGATCTGGCGCAGTTTTATGAGCAGCTGTCGGAAGAAGGCTGTTTCGCGGATTTGAAGGAAGACAGAAACGACGGGAGTACCGCTTTTAAACGGCTGACCTGCATGATTGTGACGGATTTTGGTGGAAACACAGAAGAAGTGGTATCCAGGATTCCAGAACGTCTGCTGCGGGGACTGGTTTACTATGGAACTCTAGAGACTACATGGAAAGACCGGGGGCCGGTACGGTTTCATGATTCCTGCTTTGCGTTACCTGTGTGTGCAGTCAATCTGTATTATGTGATGCTTCCAATCATGAGAGAGATCCAGAGCCAGAGTGAATTGTGGCTCCAGGTGCATCAGGTGCTGTGTGCGCTGATGCTGCAGGCTTGGACTCTTCCAGAGAGGGGAGATGAGACAGATCAGAGACCATTTTCTAAGGAGCGGTTCCAGGATCATGTGTGGTGGATGGGTGGCAATGCCCTGGCGTACCGCCCAGTGTTCCAGACGGCTCTGTGCTTTGGTGATAGCCGCCTGCTGGATGTTCTGGGGGAAGTGATCAAGGAGGCTTCTGCTTCCCGTGCTACCAATGGGGAATCGGCATTCTGGACAGAGGGGATCTGCGTTGACGGATTTGGTTGGGGACATGGAGCCCAGGCGTATAATCATGGTTATCCCACAGATTCCTTGAGAGAGATCTTACAGATTGCGAAACAATTCAAACATACTTCTTATGAATATATATTAAAAGAAATGGATTGGAACAACCTCATTTCTTATATCAATGGAATCAGTTGGAGTTCTTACGGAACCTACATTCCGCCGATGATGGGAAGAGTTTGTTTCGCAAGAAATGAAAAGCAGGAATCGACCACGGAGATGATGAAGGGATTTTGCAGGGAGATTCTTGCGGAATTTGCGGAGTATGTGAGTCTGGAGCAGTTAGTGAAGTTAAAACAGGCAGAAGAAATGGATCTCTGTGAGATACCGGATCAAAAAAATGAGTATCACGGAACTCGTTATTTCTTTAACAATGATACCCTGATATCGAAGAATCAGGACCGTTATTTCTATTTTAACAGCGCTTCTTCTCGCTGCAAAGGAGTGGAGTGCGCCCACGAGATGGCGGATACCCGCAACTTTTATATCCGGGATGGAAGCTATATCCTTCTGACAGATCCGCAAAGTTTCGAGACAGTGAAAGGAACTTATAATCCCTGCCATTTTCCAGGAACAACGGAGCGGGATCTGACAGAGGAGGAGATTCTTCCGGAGACAAACTGGAACGGATATAATAGCAGCCACAACTTTGCGGGAGGTCTGGGAGATCAGGACCTTGGAGTGGCAGGTTTTGTGTATGAAAAGAATGAAACCCGCTATCCAGACGGCGCGGGAATCGTGAGAAATGCGTATACACGGGAAATGATGGGGATAAAAGCCTGCAAATCCGTGTTTGTATGTGGAAATCTGCTGGTATTTTTAGGTGCTGGGATTGAGGACTACCATCCAGAGTACGGCAGACATGTGATCACCACGGTTAATAATGTGCGGCTTCTTGCTGGCAGTTTTGTGGATGCAGCTGGAAAGAAGATGGGAGAACTGGTTTCTGGAACTTATGATGGACAGATGCGTTATATCCGCAATGACGGTATGTTGTATGGAATTCTGCCATCGTCACGGAATCGTCTTTCAGTGATGGCAGGGGGAAAACGGACCCATTGGGCGTATCTGAATTTTCAGAATAGACAGGTTCCAGATGAAGAAATCCAGGTGTTGGAACTGATGATCGACCATGGGGAACATCCAGTGGATGGCGGTTATGCCTACTGGATCTGCACGGATCCGGAGAAAAAGCCTTCAGAACTGGAACAGGAGTTTTCTGTCATTCAGAATACAAGCAAGGTGCAGGCAGTCTGCTTTGTGGATGGAACGATGATGGCGGTGTGTTATGAACCGGCAAAAATTAGCTGGAACGATTATACATTGCAGGTTTCCAGGCCGAGTGTGGTGATGGTGAAACAGAGCGAGCCAGAGCATTTTTCCATTTCCTTTAGTGATCCGTGTCATAACCGGGAGATTGACAGCCTTACAATTTCTCTGGAGGATAAGCAAGGCAGAAGCAGCGGTTTTATTCATGCAGAACTTCCGATTGGGGTGATGCGGGGAAGTGTGGGAAAAGTACAGATTGATCTGTAGCAGACATCCCCTCCCATAATCTTAACAGTTTGTAAGAATCCGGTCAGAATCTATTCAGACTGATCGAGTATCATTAAGATATCAAAAAACAAAAGCATAAGGGAAAAGGGGGTACATTATGGTCGCAGTCGTTGGATTTGCTATGATCATTTGTATTGTGGCGTTGCTTTTAAAAGGCAAGATGTCACCAATCGTTGTATTAACTGTTATTCCGGCAGTTGCCGCGCTGATTCTGGGTCACGGACCTGTTGAAATCGCGGACTTCATCAAGGAAGGTGTTAAGACAACCACCAACAATGGTATTTTATTTATCTTCTCGGTTATTTATTTCGGCGTTATGTCCGATACCGGAATGTTTGATGTAATTGTAAACTTCCTGGTAAAGAAAGCTGGCAACAACGTAATCGCAGTAACCGTTGCAACCGCTATCATCGCAACCATCGCTCACTTAGATGGTACAACCGCAACCACGGTTCTGATCACGATTCCAGCTCTGTATCCTGTATACAAGGCAATGAAGATCGACACAAAGATCTTACTGTGCCTGACTGGTGCATGTATGGGCGTTATGAACCTGCTTCCTTGGGGCGGTCCGGTAGCGCGTGCAGCAACTGTTCTTTCTATGGATGCTAATGATTTATGGCACATTTTAATCCCGATCCAGATTGTAGGTCTGATCTTCAATATCGTAGTTGCTGTTTTACTTGGTATGCTGGCGATCAAACAGGGCGCCGGTGCCGGTAAAGGTGAGAAGGTTGAGCAGGATCAGAAGACAAAGGATGAAGAGATCGCTTTAAGAAGACCAAAACTGTTAATCTTCAACCTGGCTCTGACCATTGCCCTGATCGCAGTTCTGTCTGCTGGTCTGGTAACAAGCTATGTTGCATTTATGATCGCACTGAGCTTAGCTCTGGCTGTTAACTACCCGAATCTGAAAACTCAGGACAAGCTGGTAAAGAAGCATGCTCCTGCAGCACTGATCATTTCCGCAACCCTGTTCAGTGCAGGCGCTATGGTAGGTATCTTCGATGGTACTGGAATGTTAACTGAGATGGCAAATGCGATCATGAGCATCATCCCAGGTTTCTTAGGACAGTTCATCCACATCATCTTCGGTATCCTGGCACTTCCTCTGGGCCTGTGCATTGGTACTGACGCTTACTTCTATGGAATCATGCCACTGGTTATGCAGGTTGGCGAGACTTACGGTGTTGCTTCCTTAAGTACAGCACTGACCATGGTAATCGGTAAGAACCTGGCTCTGATGGTAAGTCCATTAGTACCTGCTACTTATCTGGCAATTGGTCTGACTGACGTTGAATTAAAAGATCATATGAAATTCAGCATTCCGATCTATTGGGGTATCAGTATCGTAATGCTGGTCATCGGTGTGATCTTGGGAATTGTTCCGTTAGGAGCATAAGTTAAAAAATGTATAAGATATACAGAATAAACGGTGTTGGAGTAAAATCTGACGCCGTTTTTTGTGTCATAGGGAATGCCAGAAAATTACAGAACCCCATTCATCTGCTTGCGCAGAAACAGAGAAAATAGTATAATTTTCTTATCGAATGTAAAAGGACTGGAAGAAAATGGCGAATGAGAAAATTCTGGTGGTGGACGATGAACTGCCCATCCGCCTTGCATTAAAGACTGCGTTTTTGAGGGAAGGAATGCAGGTGCAGGAGGCATCCTGTGGGAAAGAAGCATTGGAAGCGCTGAAAGGAGATCATTATGACCTGGTGGTCCTGGATGTAATGATGGAAGATATGGATGGTTATACGATCCTGCAGAAGCTTCGTGCGGCAGAGGATATGACTCCCGTGCTGATGCTCAGCGGAAAGCAGGAGGAGATGGACCAGATCCTGGGTCTGGGAATGGGAGCGGATGATTATCTGACAAAACCATTTCATTTATCGGTTCTGATCCAGAAGGTAAAGGCATTGATCCGGAGAAACAGTATTTACAGCCAGAACCATAAAAATCAGATCATGGAGGGAGTTTTCCGGTTTGATCTGATGAAGCTTGAGGCATTTAAGGGAGAGGAAAAACTGCAGTTTACGGCAAGAGAGCTGTCCTTGTTCCGCTTTTTTATGGAACATCCGGGAAGAGTATTTACCAAAGAGCGGTTCGGCGCCCGTTTTGGTTCCTCAAATTTTTGTTTTAGGACAATGGAATACTTCCGGTACATGTATTTTCCGGTTTTGCGGATTATTTTTTCAGATGCACCATCATACAGATGAATAGAATACTCTACACTATAATGGTTTACATAAAACGAATCAGAGAAAAGATCGAGGACAATGTGAAAAGTCCGGTATATTTAAAAACGGTCCGTGGGATTGGATATATTTTTGAGGGACATTGAGAATGGAAGAGAACAATAACTGCTGGAAGGAGCGGCACTCAGAATGGGAAATCGCAGTGTTCTGCATTGTGGCGTTGGGGGTGCTTTTGACCTTTAATATCCTGATTTTCCGGAATTCCAGAGACAGTCTCTTAAAGCTTCAGGAAGATAATATGCTGGCAACAGCCAAAACGGTGGCAAACAGTCTGCAGAATTTTTATGACCGGGAGCTGGAAGAGCTGACCTTATATTTTAATGAAGAACTGGAAGACTCTGAGATCAGAAGCTATTGTGAGAGGCAGGATACCATTTCTTATGTGGCACTTTTGGATAAGGAAGGGAAGCTGAAGTATTCCTATGGAAAGGACTATGATTCTTATGTGGAAAAAGAACTGGAAGAGTATCTGGAGCATGACAGAAAAGAAGGAAAAAACTCTCGAGCCAGACTTCTTCCGGCAGTATTAACGGAAAAGAATCATTATACCCAGTTTCTGGTCAGTCCTGCGGGAACCACCGGAATGGATGGATGGGCGATCGCTGCTATTGAGATGGATTATGTGTATGCAAAGATCGTAAAACCGGTCCAGATCGGGGAGAATGGCTATTCTATGGTAAAACAGCTGGATGGAACCATTCTGATGCATCCAAGTCAGAGCCAGATCGGACTGGATGCGGTGGATGGAAGAAAAGAAGTGTATAAGGAATATGACCTGCAGTATGATGATCTGCAGCAATGGATCCAGGATCAGAGGAAGAACCAGGAGGGAAGCGGTCTGTTAAACAGCTACTGGTGGGAGGGCAGCGGAAAACCGATGAAATCCACGAAAGTGATTTCGTATATCCAGAGACAGATAGGCGAGGAGATCTGGATCATTAACTGTACGCTGAATTATGAGGAACTGCTGGCGCCGATCCGGCGGGCACAAAACTATGTGACGCTGGGTACCGGACTGTTATTGCTGGTATCGGCGATTGTTCTGGGCGTCAGCTTCCAGAATGCAGGCAACCGCAAGATCATGGAGCTGGAGGTCGGCCATCTAAAAGAGATGAATGCGGCGTGGGAGGAGCTGCATAAGCGGGAAGAACAGCTTCGCCATATTGACAAGGTACAGACCCTGGGAACCATGACCAGCATGATCTCCCATGAATTTAATAATTTCCTGACACCGATCATGCTGTATGGAGATTTACTGGAAGCAGACGATGCCATCAGTGAAGACAATAAAGCGCTGATCCGGGAAATGATCACGGCGGCTACCAAGGCCAAGGATCTGACGAAGGAGCTTTCCAGGTATGGCCATATTGGAAAAGGAAGCGGTAAAAAGGTGCTTCTGCATATTGTAGACGAGGTGGAACGGAGCCTGAAGCTATTGAGAAAGACTGTTCCGTCCAATATTACGTTGGAGCAATCGATGGAACCGGATACAGGATATGGAATTATGGGAAGCGCAGGAATGGTGAACCAGATCATCGTCAACCTGTGCAACAATGCGGTGCAGGCGATGAAGGAAAAGGGCGGCTGTATCACGGTAAAGGGAAGCCTGATCATGGACGGAGACAGCATGAAATATGCAGTGACGGTATCTGATAATGGTCCGGGCATGTCCCCGGAGATCCAGAAACAGATCTTTACTCCATTTTTCACCACAAAGAAACAGGGAGAAGGCACTGGACTGGGGCTTTCTGTCGTACAGGATCTGATCCATGAAGTTTCTGGCGAGAGTAATGTGGTATCCGTAGAAGGAAAGGGAACCCGGTTTGATATCTTATTTCCGGTTTTCCAGATCCAGGAGGAAGAAAAGAGGACATCAGATCTGCATACATTTGCCCAGTATTCGGTCCTGATCCTGGATGATGACGAAAAAGTGGGAGAAGCGTTAGGAAGAACGCTCAGGAAACACTGCAAAAAATTAAAATGTTTTTCAAGACCGGAGGCGGCTCTTGGGGAAATAAAAAAGCATATGGATCAGTGGGATCTGATTTTGACTGACTACACTATGCCGGTGATGAATGGCCTGGAGTTTTCTGGAATCTTAAGAAGCCTTGGATACCGCGGCAGGATTTTCCTTGTATCCGGCAATCTGAGCCAGGATGTGCAGTGGTATCAGGATAATGGGATCATAGACGGTTTCCTGGAAAAACCGGTCATATTATCTGAAATCGAAAAAGTACTGCAAAAAGAGCAATAGAATCTGAAAAGGAAACAAACTATATAAATAAAATCTTAACTAATCTAAAGAATTCATAAGATACCTTGAAATGTATTGCAATTGGGTATATTTTAGTATATATCACACAAATAGAAAGACACAAATGGAAACATATCAACGGAAAGGAGAATACAGTGTTGAAATATCAGGTGGTATATGCCAGCAGAACAGGAAATACACAAAAAATTGCGGCAAAGATATTTGAGACACTTCCGGGAACTTCGAAGGATATCCAGAAAGTAGAAGAAGCAGGAAAGGAAGCAGATGTCTATTTTGTGGGTTTTTGGAATGATAAAGGAACTTGTTCTGGAAGCATCATGGACTATCTGTCTGAGCTTCATGGTCGGAAAGTTGCTTTGTTTGGAACCTGTGGAATGGGTGGAAGCAGGGAATACTTTGATCAGGTTGCTCACAGAGTAGAGGCATTGATCCCGGATGATAACGAATATCTTGGAGCCTTCCTATGCTGTGGGAAAATGCCGGGACAGGTGCTGGAACGTTATAAAATGATGCAGGAGGTGGAGGATTCACCGCGGATCAGGAAGATGATCCAGGTTTATGAAGAAGGGATGCTCCATCCGGATGAGGCTGATCTTGACAAGGCTGCACGGTTTACCCGGGAAGTGCTGGAAAAGCTGCAGAAAGCGTAGACAAACGAAAGGAAAAATAGTAACTGTCTATTCAGTAGGTCTGCGCACATGCTGCGCTGACCGTAAGAACACATAGGCTAGAAAGCAAAAATCCCATCAGCGAAGCTGATCTGGAATGGATTTTTGCTCGTAACTATGAAGGTACTGAATAGTTACAAAAAATAGAGAGGGGACATGAGTATGGGAGTAAAAGAAGACAAGCCGAATACCCCAAAGAAACCATTTATTTATTATTATACCATTATGATGGTAGTGCTGATGGCATTGAACCTGTTTCTGATGCCGATGTACCGTTCAAGTCAGGTGACAGAGGTTCCGTACAGCACGTTTCTGGATATGGTAGATCAGGGAGTCGTTACTTCTGTGGAACGAAGTGATGATGAAATCGTTTTTTTAGTGAAAACAGGCAATAAGACGGTGTTTGGAGATGATGAGATCGCCCAGTATAAAACCGGTCCGTGGCCTGATAATAATCTGGAAGATACGTTGCGGTCCCACAAGGTGCAGTTTACCACACCGATCATTGAACAGCCATCTGCATTGATGACTATTCTGGTCCAGTGGGTCGTTCCGATCCTGTTATTTGTAGCGGTCGGACAGTTTATGGGCAAGCAGCTGCAGAAGCGGATGGGAGGCCCTAACGCCATGACCTTTGGCAAATCCAATGCCAAGATCTACGCAGAATCTGAGACTGGCAAGACATTTGCGGATGTGGCAGGAGAAGAGGAAGCGAAAGATGCGTTAAAAGAGATCGTGGATTTCCTTCATGATCCGCAGAAATATGCAGATATCGGAGCAACGCTGCCGAAGGGCGCTCTGCTTGTAGGCCCTCCAGGAACTGGTAAAACGTTGCTCGCCAAGGCAGTAGCAGGAGAGGCAAAGGTGCCATTTTTCTCCATTTCCGGTTCGGAATTTGTAGAAATGTTTGTCGGCATGGGTGCGGCAAAGGTAAGAGATTTATTTAAACAGGCCAATGAAAAAGCACCATGTATTGTATTTATTGATGAGATTGATACCATTGGTAAGAAACGTGATGGAAGCGGCATGGGCGGCAATGACGAGCGGGAGCAGACCCTGAACCAGTTATTGACGGAGATGGATGGCTTTGACGGCAAGAAGGGAGTTGTGATCCTGGCAGCGACCAACCGTCCGGAATCTTTGGACCCGGCATTATTGCGTCCGGGACGTTTTGATCGCCGTATTCCGGTGGAACTGCCGGATATCAAGGGACGTGAATCCATCTTGCGGGTTCATGCCAAGGATGTGAAGATGGATGATACGGTTGATTTTACAGCGATCGCCAGGGCAACCTCCGGAGCCAGCGGTGCAGAGCTTGCCAATATCATCAATGAGGGCGCATTAAGAGCTGTCCGCATGGGCAGAAAGGTAGTAAGCCAGCAGGATCTGGAGGAGAGTGTGGAAGTGGTCATCGCCGGATACCAGAAGAAGGATTCTGCGGTCAGTGAGGACGAGAAGAAGATCGTTTCCTACCACGAAGTTGGACACGCGCTGGTGGCAGCCTGCCAGAGTCATTCGGCTCCGGTGCACAAGATCACCATTATTCCGCGAACCTCCGGTGCGTTAGGCTATACCATGCAGGTAGATCAGGCAGAGAAGTATCTGATGAGCAAGGATGAGGTATTTAATAAGATCGCTACTTTAACTGGCGGCCGTGCAGCAGAGGAGCTGATCTTCCACTCCATTACTACAGGCGCTTCTAACGACATTGAACAGGCAACCAAGCTGGCAAGAGCCATGGTGACCCGTTATGGTATGAATGACCAGTTTGGCATGGTGGCTCTGGAGACAGTGAATAACCAGTATTTAGGAGGAGATACTTCCTTAGCATGTTCTCCGGAAACTGCCAGAGTCGTAGACGAAGAGGTGATCAAGCTGGTAAAAGAGGCTTACAAAAAGGCCATGGAGATTTTGGCTCAGAATGAAGGAAAGCTGCATGAGATCGCAGCCTATCTGCTGGAGAAAGAGACCATTACCGGTGATGAGTTTATGGAAATTTTAAATCGGAAAGAGGAAACGAAGACAGAATCGGCGGAACATGAGCTGGTGACCGAGTAGAGAGACTATTTACAAGGGAGCAGTCTGGAGAGGATTGCTCCCTGTCTTGATAGGAAGAATGATCGGGGGGAAGATCAGGACATGGAGATACAGAAAAAGAAAGACACCGACATGACGGAGGGGGTCATCTGGAAGCAGCTGTTGTGGTTTGCACTGCCGCTGATGGTGGGCAACGTATTCCAACAGTTCTACAATACTGTAGATAGTATTGTGGTAGGCAACTTTGTGGGAAAGGAAGCATTGGCGGCGGTGGGATCTGTGGGTTCCATCATCAACTCTGTCATCGGCTTTTTTGGCGGCCTGGCAACTGGCGCCAGTGTTGTCATCGCCCAGAGCTATGGGGCGAAAAATGATGGAAAGGTCAGTATTGCAGTCCATACCACCTTTTGCATGACATTGGTCCTGTGTGTGGTGTTTACTATTGTGGGGATCTCGGCAACACCATTTTTGCTGCGTTTTATGAGCATGCCTGATGATGTGATCGGGGAAGCCACGGAATATCTGATGATCTATTTCTCCGGTGTTTCCGGCCTGATGATCTATAATATGGGGTCTGGTGTACTTCGTGCGGTGGGAGATTCCAAGCGGCCACTGTACTTTCTGGTATTTTCAGCTTGTGTGAACACCGTCCTGGATCTGGTATTTGTAGTAAAGCTTCATTGGGGAATCGCAGGCGTGGCCTGGGCTACGGTGATTGCCCAGGGATTGTCGGCGGTGCTGATCTTAGTCGTGCTATTCCGGGAAAATGGCGCTTACCGTCTGGTTCTTTCTAAAATGAAGACAGACCGTGGCGCTCTTCAGGAGATTGTCCGGATCGGCTTTCCGTCTGCAGTCCAGCAGACAGTGACAGCATTTTCCAATGTATTTGTCCAGTCTTATATCAATTCCTTCGGCTCCAATGCCATGGCAGGCTGGAGTGCTTATGGAAAGATCGACCAGTTTATGATGCTGCCGATGCAGAGTGTGGCTCTGGCGGCTACCACCTTTGTAGGACAGAATCATGGAGCCAGACGAGAAGACCGTGTAAAAAAAGGCACCAGGACGGCTCTTGGCCTTTCTATGGTGATATCGATCGCTGTTATGATTCCGATTCTGTCCTTTGCACCGGTGATGGTGAAGCTGTTTAACAGCCATTCAGAGGTGGTACGGTACGGAAGCCTGTTTTTACGGCTTTTAAGCCCGTTTTATGTTTTATGCTGCGTGAACCAGATCTTAGCCAGTACCTTGCGGGGACTGGGGGATTCCAAAGCCCCGATGGTCATTATGCTGGGTTCGTTCGTAGTGTTCCGGCAGATTTACCTGATGATCGTGTCGCATCTGACTTCATCGGTGATCCCGGTGGCGATGGGGTATCCTATGGGATGGCTGGTGTGCAGTCTGTGTATCGCCATCTATTATCGGAAGAAGATTGGAAAGCTTATGAATACGTAGATATGCCAGAATGCTGGTATATAAAAAAGAGAAACAGATCATTCATGGTGAGAGTGATCTGTTTCTCTTTTTGCTTTTTAAAGAGTCCGCTGCTATAAATTCTTTTGAGCCGTTGCCAACATTAATTTAATACGGTTCAACTGGTTAACCTCGCTTGCGCCTGGATCGTAGTCGACTGCGATAATATTGGATTCCGGATAAGCCCGGCGCAGCTCTTTGATGACACCTTTTCCTACGATGTGGTTCGGCAGACATCCAAATGGCTGGGTGCAGACGATGTTGTTGACGCCACTGTGGATCAGCTCTAACATTTCTCCGGTCAGGAACCAGCCTTCACCGGTCTGATTGCCCAAGGAGACGAAATCCTTGGCCATATTGGCCAGATTCTGGATCCGGGCTGGCGGGGTGAAGTGGCTGCTGGCTTCCAGTTCCCTGCGAGCTACTTTGCGGAAGTATTCCAACAGGGAAATACCCATGTTGCATAAACGGGCGGTAGAAGACTTGCCGCCTAAGTTTTCTGCCTTGAAATTGCTGTTGTAGAAGCAGTAGAGCAGGAAATCCATCAGATCCGGCATCACGGCCTCAGCACCTTCAGATTCCAGAAGCTCTACGATATGGTTGTTGGCCAGAGGGGAGAATTTTACTAAAATCTCTCCAACGATGCCGACCTTTGGCTTCTTCACATCGACTCTTGGCAGGTTGTCAAAGTCGTGGATGATGCCGCGGATAATCTTACTGAATTCCATCATAGCCGGAGCTTTCTTGGAAACTGCCCTGATACAGCGTTTTTTCCATTTTTCATGAAGGGCGTTGGCAGAGCCCGGCTCCTTCTCGTAAGGACGGGTGGCATAAAGCACCCGCATGAAGATATCGCCGTAAACCACTGCCTGCATGGCCTTGGTTAACATAAGCGGTGTGAAGGAGAAGCCCGGGTTGGTCTCCATGCCGTTAGCGTTGATGGAGATTACCGGGATCTGCGGCATACCGGCCTTCTCTAAGGCGCGGCGGATAAATCCGATGTAGTTGGATGCACGGCAGCCGCCGCCGGTCTGGCTCATGAAGACAGCCGTGTGATTTAAGTCGTATTTACCAGATAACAGGGCGTCCATGATCTGACCAATGACGATCAGGGACGGATAGCAGGCGTCATTATTCACATACTGGAGTCCTACATCCACGGCAGAACGATTGTGGTTCTGCAGTACTTCGATGTGATAACCGAAGGAGCGGATGGCCGGCTCCAGAAGGTCAAAGTGGATCGGTGACATCTGTGGACAAAGGATCGTGTAGTCCTTTTTCATGTCCTTGGTGAACAGCACACGGTTATAAGCGCTGGAA
>ERZ836877.4823-NODE-4823-length-13413-cov-2.676598_pt1 | contig 13413 bp, 13 predicted proteins | sample MGYA00519469_ERZ836877 | MGnify/ENA primary metagenome ERZ836877 (study PRJEB31850, sample SAMEA3708809) | human gut metagenome | biome: human gut; feature: human-associated habitat; material: faeces | place: China | collected 2014 ... | reverse complement strand
AGTTCTGAGCTATAAATGACAGGTTATGAAAGCTCAGAGAACTCTGGCATTGGAGTATTGCAGCAGAGTCTAAAAATTGCACCTGCTCCGCCCCAAGTCCAATCAGCTGCCAGTCATGACTATAAACTCACCTGGGAGCCGCTTCTACTAGTAACGGTGTGATATAACTAGTCTCCAGCGGAGTAATAACGTGGCTTTTCGGTGATGCGTAAACCGTTTTCTTTGACTATTCTATAATATTATACTATGAGCAATAAAGCTAAGAAGTCAGTAATTTCTAAAAAGAAAGAGATACACTTTAATAGCATAGATGCATACTTCATGGTTAATAATATTACTAAATAGATATAAATTCCTCAGCTGGTAGAAAAGTAAACCCTAGGGAAGTCCCTGAACTCCTGAGGATTTCTCTAATTAAAATAAATAGATTATGCAAAAAGAAGAAGTAATTGAAAGAATCTCAGGGATCATTTATGAAAACCTGGGATACAGTGTTTCCATATATGAGGAAATATTCTTAGGAGAGGTGAGCGCCCGTAGAAGATATGCCCGAATAGAGGTTATACGCAATGTCTATATAAATGAAGATGACGGATTTAATAAACTATCGGTGTGATTTTGATGTTGCTGATTATACCTTTACAGTCTGTGGAAATGAGTTAAGTATCGAAAAAACTGTAAAAAGATAGGCGAATGTAAGGCATACACAGAACTTATTGGATGGCTTTTACTTTTGTTGGAATTTGTAATAAACCAACGCCATGTTAAAGAGTTTAGGAAATTTGCGAATATACAACCAGACATTAGAAATATAGCAGATGATATATATAATTTCGATCAAGAGACTTATTATTATGTCTGTTTTATTAGTCATTGCAGTGCTTCTTACGGGTATGGCAGCAGGCTATCTTATTGTGTCTTTAAATGCTGTCACATATAGTAATGCCGATGATATACCGTATAATCGGACTGGACTACTCTTAGGTACTTCTCCGATCACTCCGCAGGGGGAGCATAACTACTATTTCGACACTCGAATATAGGCGGCATCTGAATTATACCACAAAGGTAAGATTGATCTGATCGTAGCAAGCGGTGGAGATTATTCTAAAGCACAGGGCGGGTGTAACGAGCTCATGGCTATGCAAGATTCACTGATCGCTCATGGAGTTCCTTCGAGTGCTATCGTTTTAGACTATAATGGTCAACGCACCATTAATTCGATTGACAATGCAAAGGTTATTTATGGCCTGGATAGCTTGACGATAATCTCACAGAAATATCATAACGAAAGAGCCATTTGGATCGCAGAACACTACGGCCTCCACCCTATTGCCTATAATGCCTCAATCCCCGATATACCTCATAAGAAGATAATGAATATCTCACGCGAGTTTTTGGCAAGAGTTAAGATGTTTATTGACTTATCAATAGATAAGTGACCAAAATCAGATGACTATCATATTGCTTGGGGAAATATGACATCCCTATAATTATGAAGTATGGGAAAAACGCATTAATGGCACTATTTTCCTAAAATGACAGTCTCTTTCATTATAAGTAAAGGCGCCGTGCCTGAAGGGGAACTTCATCACGGCGCCTTGATTATGTCGTTTCACTGAGATATCAATAATCGTACATAAGCTCCAGATCATCCAGATAGAGCACACTGCCCGCTCCGCCGGTAAAATAGTCGCCGTACTTGCTCGCACTGCCTACGATCAGTATGTATGTCGGCACCCGTGAAGTGGACTTATAATCCAGTTCTATCTCAAACGGGATGTATTCCGGTATCGACTGACCGCTTTGGAATTTGCCGTATGCCACAACATCCGGTCCATTGGGGTCAAACAGACTTCTGTTTGACGGATTGGTGCGGATCTCCACAGGCTGCGGGGAATCGATGAGAGCGCACCATACGATACAGGTATCCGGCTCACCCTTAAGTGAGGTGAATTCGTTGTTGGTATGGCTTATCGGGGCTGAATTGTACTTGAGATATCCGCGCAGCTTTGTAGGACGCTCGGTAAACGGTCTTCCGAAACTCAACACTCCGTTAGTACCGTCAGTCCTCACATATGTGCCGACAAAGATGTTTCCGGCTGCAAGTTTACCGATTACACCGATGCCGACGAAACGGGTTTCAAGTTTAGCCGCCAATCCAGTACCGCTCGAGGTATCCTCCGTAGGTACTGTATTGCTTTCACCGAGTGTGGTAGCGCCCTTGTTTCCGGTCCCCCAATAGGGTTCTCCCCCTTCCGGCCAGGGGTTCCATATTTTGCCGTCTTTGCTCCATTCGTCAAGCGCCGAGTTAGGCACCTGTACGATACCGCCTGTCGTGAATTCCACAACCTTTCCCGCTTCCGCGTCTGAATATGCACGCGCTTCATACGTAGTAAGCGGATTCAGGTTGATTATACGTGCGCAGAACGTTCCGCCGGTATGTGTCACCCAACTGTCCGGCACGCGTGTCCACTCTGTTTCTCCCTTCTGCCGGTATTCAACGCCGTTGTCACGTCCTGCGACACCGGAGCCATATACCCAACCCACCTGGGTCCATCCGTCGGCACTTATTGTCTCGACCGTGCTTTCCACAAACTCGCCATATATGGTCCAGACTTCATCCCGGCCGAATGCATTCACGGTAACTTCCACCGGTTTCTGCAGATTTATAGTCTTGCCGGTAAGATCCGGAACAACAGTAGAGTTTTCAGGTCCAAGTTTCATGGTCAGCACTTTTACCTCCTTCAGAGCTTCCTGTCCCGCCACGGTCACCACCACACGCCGTCCCGTGACATCGATGATTGTTGCTCCTACCTGATTCTCTACGGTAAAATATCTTTCGATATTCTGTACACCTCGTATAACCCAGTCGTAATCCTGATATAACCGCAATGTAACGATATAATAGTGTGACAGGTCGATCGGCCGATCCAGATCCCCGGACACGATAGTCGCGCCCTGGGACAATTTGTATGACGTTATGCTGACATTCTCTATATCCACACTCTCGTCAAAACTCAGCGTCACCAGCCGGTTAGCGGAGTCAATCTCCGCAGCCTTTACCAGACCGGGAGCTTCCATCTCCGTAAAATTAGGCTGTATACGCGGGTATGGTATATCGTTTTTCAAGCATCCTTGTATGATTAACACCAATGCCGCCAACGGCAGTAAGATGCATAATTTATCAAAACGCTTTATCATATCTTATCTATTATCGGCCATCTCAGATATAGACTGCCATACCGAAATTTATATTGAAAATATTGAAACGAAAATTGGCTCCGGATGAGAAACGCCGTCCCTCGTCAACTCCGTTTGTACTCTGCCTTTCGTGATGCACATTCACACCGAACACACCAAACGAGACATTGAAACTCACATAATCCATGATAAAGACACACAGACCGGGAGAGAAATTCAAAGCCGCCGACATGGAACTGGTGCGCGTGTCATACAACTCACCCGCATAATGCCTCAGAAACCGTGATGAACCGGCGCCAAAAGCCACTTCCACTTCATTGAATACGCCGAAACGGCGGTCGCGTCCCAGACCCACATAGCTACGGTATGCAAGCGCGGCCGAATAATTTTTGGAATAATAGCTCACGTCGGAAAGCGAGAAGTTCAGGTCGTCGCTTATGTCAAATTTCAACCCTGCGAGATCAGCCACCATACGGGTATATTTGAAATTCACTCCGATCGACTGGTTATTGGTGAAGAAATACGAGATGGAGGGCTGCAGGGAATAGGCCTTTACCTTTATATTGAAATCTTTCAGTACCGAAAGCAGTTGCACATCGTCGGTGTTGAATTCCCCATATGAGGCAAGCATCCCGAATGACCATTGTCCTTTTGGTATAAACAGATAGTTGAACAGTCCGCGGTCATAACGTCCATAATTTTTTTGCGGCAGGATCACGCTTACCGTATCCCCCTTCACAATCACCTTTTCGTTACGCGCCGCTTCCTGGATAGCCACCGAATCCAACGGGATCTTTTTGGAGTCGGCAAGTTTGTCAAGTATATTGAACGGAAGGACACGTGCATGGCACCCAAACGAGGCCGAGACCATCGGCACCATAACAAGAATCAATATCTTCAGTAATTTAAGCATAAGATCAGACTGTGTATGGCATCAGAGATAGAATGCAACGCCGAAAGTGATTGAAAAAAGATTTATTTTGAACCGCGCTTCCTTTGAGTTATACGACGCGTCGTATATGCGGTCTGTCGTGGCTTTCGTATGGTTGTATGAAAATCCGAGAACACCGACGTTCACCTCTATGGCCGAATAATTGTTGAGAAACATCACCATACCGGGAGCAAGACCCACATTCACATTCCAGCTATTCTGGAACGTGCCCGAAAAATCAGCGCCTTTGCCATTGGCTATTTTCGATTGTCCTCCTCCGACCTGTAGCTGCACCTCATTGAAAAAAGCGAACCTGCGGCTATGTCCGAGACTCACATAGTTACGGAAAGCTCCCATAACGGAATAATTATGTGAGATAGAATAAAGATTCTCCACATTATAATCCGTCTCACTGTCCAACTTTACCGTAGCGTTGTCAAGCCGGGTACGGGTGCGGGTGTATGCGAATTTTCCGCCCGCAGCCATATTATCCTGAAAGCAATACAGAAGCATCGGACTTATCTTGAATGTATAGGCATCCCCGCCGATATTCTCTATTATGAGGAACTGATATTTGCTCTGGTTGGACTGCGAGAAACTCACACTCACTCCCGTTATCCATTGGCCTTTCGGGATGAATGAGATTTGTTCCAGGCCACGCTTGAATTCGACTTGAGCCGATGAAGATACCCAAACCGATACAAGCATTGCAAAAAATGTCAATAGTTTTTTTACCATAAATAAAGATACCGTGGAACCCTTTTTCCGCGGTAGTCAAAATAACCCACTGAGTTTGAATAGCCAAAGCATATCAGAACTAGCTGTTTAATATACTTTAACTCCTATCTAAAATTTTCGTAAAGTTACAGATTTATTCGCAATTGGCAATAGCAAACAATGGTTAAAAATTTTAACATCGCAAAAATGAATTATGCAGGGAGCATATTTTTCGTTATTTTTGCAAAATAACGTAAGAATGCACATTCTGACTGCGCATCTGTTTTATATTATGCAGAGGATCTGGATCTGTCTCCTGCAACTGATATATTTCTGTAAAACAACTATTCATACATATATACAAATTACAAATGAAAAAAATCGTATTGCTGATTATGTTATTCGCGTCACTGACGAATAATACCGTTTCTGCCAATCCAGACATCACAGATCTTCTCAGAGGGGCTGCCGCAAGCTTGTCGGGAGGAAAGAATTCTGAAAACACCCAGGGGAATGACGTGCTTTCCGGATTACAGGGACTCGTAGAGGGCCTGATTTCAAAAAGCAACCTGACCGAGCAGGATCTGGTCGGACAATATAAATACTCAGCCCCCGCAGTCGCATTCAAAAGCGACAACCTGCTGAAAAAAGCCGGCGGATCCGCTGCCGCAGGTGTGATAACCGCAAAAATAGCGCCCTATTATGAGAAAGTCGGCATTACAAGCCTCACTGCCACTTTCAATGAAGACAAGACATTCCTTTTCACGATAAAAAAAGTAAAACTGTCCGGTACATTTGAAAAAGACCCCGACTCGGAAACAGGTGATTTTATATTCACATTCAACGCCGGCGGAAAAATACCCCTCGGCCACTTCAAAAGCCATGTTGAAAAAGTAGGCACGAAACTTACAATCACATTCGATGCCTCCAAACTCATCACTCTTGTCAACACAATCGCTTCCGTAAGCGGCCAGAAAACTCTTCAGGGGGTAGCCACGATGCTGAATTCATATGACGGCCTCAACTGCGGTTTTGAACTGACACCTGTAAAATAAGGCGCCGGCGTCTCTAATAAGACACAAGCACCCCAGACATGAAACCGGGCAGGCATATATTTGACAAAATAGCTCGTCAGTGGCAGAAAGCTCGTTGCAGCTATCTGCGGCTGACGACCCATTTTGTACAGCTGCTGAAGATTATTTCCACGACACTCGGCGGTATCACTATCTTCATGTCGCTCATATGCCTGACTGCCCTTATAATATACGGCGGCTTCGACCACGCCCCACATGATGTAAAACTGATTTTCCGCATCATAAGGGCATGTCATATAGTTTTCATCACCAATGTGCTGTTCAACTTCATACTGATTCCGAAACAGACATTCCGGCAAACTAAAATCATAAAATGGATACTTGACGGAGCCATACTTCTAAGCCTGCTGCCGCTTGCCTATCCGCATCCGGAGCATCCGTGGATACCGATACTTGAAAAGATACTCTACAGCCGGGGATTTCTTATATCAGTACTCGCCGCATATTCCGGCATGGAACTGTCATATGGTATCATCGCTGCCATAGGAAAACGCACAAATCCATCGCTGCTGCTTTCCGCAAGCTTTCTCTTTCTCATAATTATCGGATCACTTATACTGCTGATGCCAAGATGCACCGTCAACGGCATATCCTACATCGACTCGCTTTTTGTCGCCACATCGGCCGTCTGTATTACCGGCCTCACTACAGTGGATGTCTCACAAACTTTCACTCCGACCGGATTGCTTGTCCTTGCCGTTCTTATCCAGGCCGGTGGTCTCGGATTGATGACTTTTACCAGTTTCTTCGCATTGTTTTTCAGCGGCAATACATCCATCTACAGCCAGCTTATGGTAAAAGACATGGTCTACTCGAAGACATTCAACGACCTTATCCCCACCCTTCTTTACATACTCGGATTCACTGTCGTAATAGAAGTCATAGGAGCGGTTGCCATATTCTTTTGCATCCATGGCACACTGGATATGAGCCTGCATGATGAAATTGTGTTTGCGACATTCCATTCCTTGTCGGCATTCTGCAATGCGGGCTTCTCCAACGTAGAGGGCGGATTGTCAAATCCGCTCATCCTCCACTCCGACCAGTCGATATTCATCGTTGTCAGCATACTCGTTTTTGCCGGGGGAATAGGTTTCCCGATACTTGTAAACTTCAAGAATGCCGCCATCAGATACATGCGGTCTGTCTGGAACCGTATGGGGGGACACCGGCATCTGTCATCGCCGGCGCATATCTACGACCTGAATACCAAGATTGCGCTTTGCACTACCGGAGTGGTTTTCGTTGCCAGCACGATACTGTTCTTCATATTTGAGCGCGGCAACGCGTTGAAAGGGATGAACCTGTATGACCAGATAGTACAGAGCGTGTTCAATTCATGGGTGCCACGTTCGTCGGGCTTCTCCTCGGTCAACCCGGCGGGATTCATGAATATAACTCTGCTGATGTTCGTGGTATTGATGTGGATCGGAGGGGCGTCGCAGTCAACGGCAGGCGGTATCAAAGTGAATACGTTCGCCACCATGATCCTTAACCTCAAGGCCGTAATACTCGGACGCGACCGTGTGACGGCCTTCAGACGCACCATAGCCATCCCGTCGATCCGGCGGGCACATGCCGTCATAGGTATCTCCATAGTGTCATATGTGGTCTACGCAATGATATTGATCGGTCTCGAACCATACCTTTCCACCCGCGATCTTCTCTATGAGACAGCCTCGGCGCTGTTTACCGTAGGATCATCACTCGGGGTGACTCCGTTGCTTGGAACCACATCAAAACTTCTCATCTCGTCCGCCATGTTTCTGGGCAGAGTGGGCATCATATCCCTTCTTGCAGGAATAGTCAAATCAAAAGCGGAACTTCCTGCCCGCTATCCGTCAGACAATATAATCATTAACTAAGCTGCTACTGATATGCGTTACCTCATAATCGGCCTCGGCATTTACGGCACCAATCTTGCAAAGGATCTTACAGACCTGGGACATGAAGTGATTGGTGCCGACATCAAGGCGCCCAACGTTGATGCGATCAAGGATTACATCGCCACAGCATACATCATCGACTCCACGGAAGAGAGCGCCATCGGTGTGCTCCCTTTGAAAAACGTGGATCTTGTAATAGTCACTATCGGAGAAAACTTCGGAGCAAGCATAAAGACAGTCGCGCTTTTGCGTAAGATGGGGGTACGCAACATATATGCGCGAGCCATCGACGAGCTTCACCGGGCAATACTTGAAGGCCTCCAGGTCAAACGCATACTAAACCCCGAGCAACGTGCGGCGCACGATCTTGTCAACGAAATGGAACTCGGCACCGGTGTGGAAATATTGCGTGTAGACCGCGACACGCTCGTCATGCGGTTTGCAGCCCCGGAATATTTTGCCTCGATGCGTTACAGCAGCCTCACGGCAGACGCGCTTATGGGGTTACGGCTCATCGCCGCATCACGTCCTAAAAACGCCACCAACCTGTTGGGGATCAAAGCCCAGGAGACAGTTGCGATAAATCTGTCGGCCAATAATGACGAAGCGGTACAGCAGGGGGATATATTCACATGCATCGGGACAATGGAAAATTACAAGGCTCTGTACCGCCATATTGCCCCTTAACAGCCGTATAAACATAATATGGGAACAGAATCCGCAATCACAACCACCTACACACTTTCTCCGGCAGCATATGCCCGGGTGGTTTTCACACGCATAGCCATGCGTTACGGACCTGTTGCGGCAATACCCTTGTCGGCTGCAATAATATACGGAATGTATGCCGACTGGAGATGGCTTGTCGTTGCTGCGGCGATAATATTTATTGCCATTCCCACCATCCTCATGTTCGCATGGATACACCTTCTTGCCACACCGGGAGTAAGCGAAGCCATCTTCCCCTCCCGACTGTTTTTCAACGGGAAGGAAAACCGCCTGAGGATAGTATATTATCCCCTGCCCGAACCTGAAAAGGAATCTACCTCCCAGTTCTCCGGGCTCCAATCCGACCACACACACCGGCGCATTCCCAATGCATGCGACATAAACCTCGGTACCATAACAGAGGCTGCACAGTCTGGCAGCTATTATATGCTCCGCTATACCATCGATGGGAAACATGCGATACACCTCATACCGGTATCAGCTTTCATACCGGATAAAGCAACAGCCTCTTTCTTAAACACTATCGAGTCGATAAAATAACACTGTCCTGTCCGACACACAAAACCCTTAAATTCCTGATCTCATGAAACGACATTTTATTACCATTATCCTTTCGCTTATTGTTTTTTCTATATCCTCCGCCTCAGAATGGCTATGGCCGGTAACCGGGAAGAAAACCGGAGAAAACGTGCTTTATGCCCCCCAGACATATATTGACCATGAGCCGAATACCAATTCACTGTTCATAGGCGGTGAGGAAGGTGATGAAATCATAGCGCCATCCGGAGGGAAAGTAGACAACGTATCAATTCAATATTATGAATCCCTGACCTACGTTTCAGCAGGAAACGTGGATGTTTCCATGGATTTCAATATCTCCAGAAAAAAATTCGCGGAACAGTCCGACGGAAGATGGAATCCACGTTATGTATCACACTCCATAACGATCATAACTCCTGACGGACGCAAAATGCATATTGCCGGCTTAAAGCTCAGGCGTCAGTTCAAGACAGGAGAGACAGTCACGGCAGGAGATAAACTCGGAAACATGGCCTACAGCTACAAAAATGTTCCCGTTCCATCCATAATGGTCAATGTTTCTCATAACAACATACCGTCTGATCCCATGGCATCTTTCGGCATGAAATCCACTTTCAAGAAACCGGAACCGATAAAACCTGTGACATCGCTGACGGCAGAACAGGCCAGAGAGGATTTCAATATCCTTATCGACGCCATTATCGACTGTTATCCATCCCTCGATGAGCTCATCAGCAAAGAAGGACTGGAGGCGTATCGCAGGTCTGTACTCGACTCTATCAATGGGACAATCAGCTTCATTGATTTTTCAAAGATAATGTCACGTACTTCCGCGTTGATTCATGACTCTCATCTCGCATGCTGGTCATCCTGGCCTTACGGCGAACCGGAATACTGGGATATTGACATGGGGCGCGTAGGAGACAGTTTAAAAGTGGTGTGGGCAACAGACAGTTTCAAAGAATATCTTAACCGTAGTATAAAAAGTGTTGATGGCATCAGTCCCGATTCGATAATAAGACATTCGGCCCGATTAATCCCGAAATACGATGGAAATGTGGCAGATTACGTGAAATCCTTCCAGTTCCAGCATCTTGTAGGATTATACATAAACCAGTTCCCGGGGGTTGCCAGAGACAAAGGATACACAGTGACATTCGACAACGGCGAGACGCTGAAAGTAAAAAGACATGTGTGGCGCGGGGAGGCATTAAGGCTGAATCCCAGCCGTTCCGGTTTCAACCGTATAAACCGGTACCGCGGAAAAGATTTCGAGACCAGCCTTCTCAATGACTCCACCGCATACATCGGTCTCTCGACTTTCAACCTTGATGAAATATCTGTAGACAGCATCAGGGATTTTATCAGCGGACATATCACAATTCCACATCTTATCGTGGATGTAAGGAACAACGGAGGAGGTGAGGATGCTGTACTGCGAGAACTTCTCTCATATTGCACAGATAAGCCTTTCGTGCCATTTGCACACAGGAGTAAGGTAAACCGCCGGGGACATTTCCAATCAATGTCGAATTGCATGAACTATACTCCCGAAATGGAACTCTTCGGGGAGGAATATGTAGCAGATGAGGGTCATGAAGGATTATATACTCCCTCAGAGACCTCCTGCATAATGCCAGACTCTCTTGTGGCCTACGGAGGGAAGCTGTATGTGCTTACAAACGAAAACTCATGCTCTGCGGCAACGCTCTTCCCCGCCAATGTGTTGCGTTCCCATCGTGGCGTCATTGTCGGCAGAGAGACCAGAACCGCATACTCACATATGACGGCACTCAAATTCGCAGACTTCATGCTCCCGAATTCCAAATACATCTGGCGCATCCCGTTAGTCAAATGCATATTTGACGAAACGGAGTCGCCACGTATTCCCCGTGGTCGCGGCGTGATTCCCGATGTATATGTCCCGCTGACATACGAAGAGGTCGCGTTCACCGATGGGGATGCCATACTTGCACGTGCGTTGCAGATGATCGCGGAGGGAGAATATCTTAATGACAATCCGTTTGAAGAAACCTCTGAACCACAATCACGCGACATGACAGCCTTAATCGTGATAACAGCACTGATTTCCGCACTGTCGGTACTTCTAGCCGTGTTTGCGGGAAAACGGCGCAGAAAAAATAAAACCGGGGCATAACCGACCTCCTGTATCGCTTTTTACGGGGAAAATCGTAACTTTGCACCGAATATGGAATTTGAACTCAAAGCTACACCGGAGGGTACCAAAGCCCGTGCCGGCATCATACATACCGACCACGGCGACATCGAAACCCCGATTTTCATGCCTGTGGGTACATGTGGCGCCATGAAAGGCGTGCACATGCGTGAACTACGCGACGATATCAAGGCACAGATAATACTCGGCAACACCTACCACCTGTATCTGCGCCCCGGCACCGACATACTCAATAAATCCGGCGGCCTGCATAAATTCGGAGGATGGGAACGCCCCATACTTACCGATAGCGGCGGTTTTCAGGTATTCTCCCTGTCAGACAACCGTAAGCTCACAGAGGAAGGTGCCTGGTTCCGCAGCCATATCGACGGCTCAAAACATCTGTTCACCCCGGAAAAGACCGTTGACATACAGCGAGCCATCGGATCCGACATAATGATGGCGCTTGACGAATGTCCCCCCGGTACTTCCGATAGATCCTATGCCCGCAAGTCCCTTGATCTTACCATGCGCTGGCTGAAAAGAGGATGGGATCATTTCAACGCTACCGAGCCTCTTTACGGCCACCGGCAAAGTTTCTTTCCTATAGTGCAGGGATGCACATTTCCTGATCTGCGCCGCGAAGCCGCCGAACGTGTGGCCGAACTCGGCGCCGACGGGAACGCCATAGGCGGACTTGCCGTGGGAGAGCCTGCGGAAACAATGTATGACATGATCGAGGTTGTCAACGAAGTGCTCCCCACAGCCCGCCCCCGTTATCTGATGGGGGTAGGTACTCCCGCAAACATACTCGAGGCGATCGACCGCGGAGTAGATATGATGGACTGTGTGATGCCTACACGCAACGGCCGCAACGGGATGCTCTTTACCCCGCGCGGCATAATGAACATGCGAAACAAAAAATGGGCTGATGATTTTTCGCCTATCCAGGAAGACAGCGATTGCTTTGTCGACCAGGTGTATTCCAAAGCCTATCTTCGCCATCTGTTCATCAGCCAGGAACTTCTGGCCATGCAGATCGCATCAATACACAACCTCGCGTTCTACCTGTGGCTTGTAGGTGAGGCACGCAAGCATATAATAGCAGGAGATTTTCCGGAGTGGAAAAAAATGATGGTGGGACAAGTGACACAACGTCTGTAATCATAAACAGCAGCAATATAAAACCGATAACGAACATCCGGAACCAATGAAAAGAAAAGCACTGGCTGCCATGACGGCATTCTGGAGAAAGATTCCAGTGAGCCTGCTTGACTGGTATATCATACGCAAGTTTCTCGGGACATATGTTTTCGCCATTATACTCATATTGGCGATCACCGTCATGTTCGATATCAATGAGAAACTCGATGCATTTCTAAAAGCACCGTTGCGTGCCACCGTATTCGAGTATTTCATGAACTTTCTCCCCTACTTTGCCAACCAGTTCTCCCCTCTTTTCACTTTCATAGCAGTAATATTTTTCACATCGAAACTTGCGGATAACTCCGAAATCATCGCCATGCTCTCAAGCGGTATGAGTTTCAGGCGTCTGCTGCGCCCATATATGATATCCGCAACCATAATAGCAATCGGCACATTTCTGCTCGGAGCCTACATAATTCCTCCCGCCAACGTCAAACGCATTGATTATACCAACACTTATGTAAAAAACAAGCGTGTCGACTACGGAGACAACATTATGATGCAGGTAGCTCCCGGCACAATAGCCTTCATGAGCCGCTACGACAACACCACACGCACCGGGTACCGCTTCTCGCTTGAAAAATTCCAGGACAAGAAACTGGTGTCACGCCTTACATCAATGTCCATAAAATGGGACACTCTTTACCAATGGCAGGTGCGCGACTATGTGATCCGCGATTTCAAGGACAACCGCGAATTTATCACCCGCGGACAGCGGCTTGATACAGTCATCCCGTTTGAGCCGCGCGATTTTCTGATATCACGCAATGATCAGGAGATGCTCACCTCCCCTCAGTTACGCGAATACATATCGCGCCAGAAAGAGCGCGGTGTGGCCAATATAAAGGCATTCGAGATAGAATATGAAAAGCGTATAGCCATGTGTGCGGCGGCCTTCATTCTTACCGTCATAGGCATGTCATTGTCCTC
>ERZ836877.4815-NODE-4815-length-13425-cov-2.921242_pt1 | contig 13425 bp, 14 predicted proteins | sample MGYA00519469_ERZ836877 | MGnify/ENA primary metagenome ERZ836877 (study PRJEB31850, sample SAMEA3708809) | human gut metagenome | biome: human gut; feature: human-associated habitat; material: faeces | place: China | collected 2014 ... | reverse complement strand
AATACTACACAATGGAGGGGGCAGAGCTATTTTAGCCCTCTCCTAAATTTATAATAACCATTTTAAATAAAAAATTTGTATCAAAAATTTTTTTATCTGAATTTTTTTTCAAAACACATTAAGACTGATGTAAAGAATTGTGGTGTTTTAATTCCTAGTACATACTGTGTGTTTCAGTTTGAGAAAAATGCAGAAATAGAACTACATGGTAAAATGATTATTGGTCCATCTAGAGTAAAATATTCTAAAAGAGAATCGCGTCTTTTGATGAAAGAAAATTCAAAGATTATCGTAAATTCTTCATGCTATATTCAGGAAGGTGCGGATATTGAAATTCATAAAAATGGGAAATGGATTATGGATGAATTTCATTCTAACTTTAATCTAGAAATATCATGTGGTGAGTTAATTGAAATGCATGGATATGTTGGTTGTGGTAGAAAGGTTACAATTCGCGATTATAATGGTCATATTATAGCTAAAAATGGCTTTCAAATCGCTAACCCTATAAAGATAGAGAACCATACATGGTTGTGTTCTGGATGTACAATTATGCCAGGAGTACATATTCAAACCGGGGCTGTTGTAAGTGCAAATGCATATGTTGCAAGTAATGTTCCTCCTTATACGCTAGTGGCTGGAAAAACAGCAGTAATTATGGCAAAAGATGTTAAGTATAAAATTTAAATCATGAAATACTTCTTTCCTATTCATTTAGATGGAGATAATCGTGGTTGTGAGGCAATCGCAAAAGGTACAGCTTTAATCATAGGAGAAAAAAAGGAAAATCTCTATGGTTTGTGTAGAAATATACAATTAGATACGCGTTTAGGTATTGATAATTATTATACATTAATTCCTCAGAATTTATCTTTAAAGGATAGAATGTCAAGGAGAATTAAAACACTGTTTGTACAAAGTCAAATAGAAAAGAAAAACGTAGATTATCAATTTAGATATAATAAGTTTCTATCGTTGATTGAAAAAAAAGACATCATGATTTCTACTGGAGGGGATATGATGTGCTACGATGATAATGAAGTTATTTATACTAATGATTATCTTCATGACAAAGGGATTCAGACAGTTTTATGGGGTTGTTCTATGGGAGAATCGAATATGACTTCACGGAAATTGGAAACATTGAAAAAATTCACACTTATTTATGCACGCGAATCTTTATCCTATGAATTTTTTAAGAGTTTAAATCTGCGAAATGTTTTATTAGCACCTGATCCTGCATTTATATTAAAACCAGAAAAGATAAATCTTCCAATAATATTGAAAAGTGGGGATACTGTAGGTCTTAATCTTAGCAATTTTATTATAAAAGGTTTTAGTTTTAACTCAGCATTTGATCAAGATCTTATAAAATTTGTAGACTATGTAATAAATAAATTGGATATGAATATTTTACTAATACCTCATGTGTTGTGGAATATGCAAGATGATAGGATTATATCCAATTTATTATATAGAAAGTTTGCTTGTACAAATAAAATTGCAATTTTGAATAGTAGCCAATATAATTATTGTCAAATACGTTACATAATTTCAAAATGCAGATTTTTCTTAGGAGGACGTACTCATGCTGTGATATCGGCATATTCTCAGTATGTACCTACTATAGCCTTAGGTTATTCAATAAAATCAAAAGGCATTGCAAAAGACTTGAATATTCCCGAAGAATATGTAATTGATTCTGTAAACTATATAGGGAATAATAGATTGATAAATTGTTTTCATTCTCTTTTAGAGAATGAAGATGCAATAAAAAATTTATTAATAAGATATGTACCTTGTTATATAGAAAAACTAAAAAAGTTCCCTGATCAAATAAAATCTCAGCTGGATTTATAATCTATATTACTATAAATTTTTAATCAAAAATGGGAAAGCCTTTAATTATTGCATATTATCTTCCTCAATATCATCCATTTAAAGAAAATAATGAATGGTGGGGTAACGGTTTTACAGAATGGACAAATGTGGGTAGAGCCAAGCCTCTTTATAGAGGACACTATCAGCCTAAAGTTCCTGCCGATTTAGGTTATTATGATTTGCGATTGCCAATAATTGCAGAGCAACAAGCGGAGTTGGCTATGGAAGCAGGTATTTATGGTTTTTGCTATTGGCATTATTGGTTTGGTGATGGGAAAGAGTTAATGGAAATGCCATTTTACAGAGCTGTTAAAACAGGAAATCCTAATTTCCCATTTTGTTTAGGCTGGGCGAATGAGAGTTGGATGGCAAAACTTTGGGATAAAGGTGGTGCTATAGGTAAAACACTTATCAAACAGAGATATACTGGTGAAAAAGATAACGAATTGCATTTTAATAGATATAAGCATGCTTTTTCTGATTATAGGTATATTAGGGTGGATAATAAACCATTTTTTTTGATTTATCGTCCTTTTGAATTTGAAAACATCAAAGATTTTATGAAACAATGGAATCTACTTATTCAAAAAGAAGGCATTGCTGATTCATTTTATTTTGTAGCTCATGCCCGTAATGAATCCGAATATGATTCTTTAATAGCATTAGGTTTTGATGCAGTTAATATATTTCCATTACAAAGAACTGCAAATGATATGAAAGAATTGTTTAACGAGTTATGTAACAAATTGCGTAAAAGAATTACAGGCATTCCTCGACTTATTGACTATAAAACAATTATAGAAACTACTTGGAATGATCAATATGAAGCAAAAGATAATGTTTTACCCACCTTAATTCCAAATTGGGATCACTCTCCAAGAAGTGGAAAGCATGCACTTATCTTAAAAAATTCAACTCCTGAAAATTGGCGTAGGCATATACAAAGAATTTTTCAAGGAGTATCTCATAAGAATAATAAAATAATTATGCTGAAATCATGGAACGAATGGGGAGAAGGTAATTATATGGAACCTGATTTAAAATTTGGTAAGGTTTATATTGATGTGTTAAGAGAAGAACTAGACAAATTTAGTGAATAAGATATGGGTATTGTTATTTTAGTTCTTTTTCTTTTAACATTGCCTCCCATATTTTTTACTATAAAAAAAATAAAAATGAAAGAGGACATTAATATGCTTGATATTAATATCCTAGCTACATTCTTATATTTTATTTTTATTCCAGTATATTATTATTTTATCGGGGAAGAGTATGCGGTAGATTTATTAGAAGATGGTATAGTTACTTTTATTATTGTCGGCGTGTATATATATATTATTTATTTTCTTGATATAATAGTGAGTAAGTCAAATAAATGTAAATATTCATTATTGAATATTAGCTATCAACTAAGAACTTTTTACAGGAAAATAATTTTCTTTAAAAAATATCACTTATATTTAATCGTATTTATTCTGTCACTTAATTTATACTCAAATCTTTTTTATTCAAATCTTCAAGGTAAAAATTTATCAAATGCAGATATGGAAGTTATATATACAGCGCAAGTAAATACTGCAGACCGTATTAATTATAAGTTAAGGGGAATTTTTTTCTTGTCCCAATAATATTATATGGTATTATTATAGTAAAAAAAACAACTAGTAAATTCTATAAAAATATTGGATGGTGCATAATTGGAAGTTCCTCTGTTATTTTTCTTTTGGGTTCACGAAGACCTATGATAGCAGCATTAATATTTGTTCTTCTATTTTTTTATTCCATAAGTAAGCAGAATATAAAGAAGAAAACCATATTTAAGTTAATAATTGGTTTTGGACTGATTATTGGCATATTCTTTCCATCATATCAAGTATATAGACTTGTTAAAGAATATTCTTTACTAAATGATACTAATGTAGATTTTGCTAGCGTTATCTCAAACTCAAAAGAATTACTATCCAATTATGAAGTTTTTCAAGAAGCAAAAGAGAGTAATTCTAAACGTAGTTTAAACTTATTTTCTGCACTTGACAGTGCTGTGAAGAATGATTCATATAATGGATGGGTCATTTGGAAGTGTGTAACAAACTTTATGCCAGGAGCGCCATCTTTAAATAATAATGTGGAGTATCAACTAGCTAACAAATATGCTCATCGAGGTGCTGATATTGCCGATTCCATACTTATGTATAGTGTGGCGGATTTTAATTTCTTAGGGTGTTTTTTTTCTTTGTTTTATCTATGTTTCTTTTATAAAATATATAAACTATTTATTGTGATTTTTAAGCGATATGATTATTATTACATATTTTCTATATACTTTCTATATCAAATCTATAACGTTTCAATTTCTCTTGAATTTAGTCCATATTGGGCTGTGAAAAATTTTGTTAGTACCATATTTTATTCTCTTATAATAGCTATTTCTTTATATCTTTTATCAAAACGAAAGTTGAAAATTTATTTATGATACCGAAAATAATTCATTTATGTTGGCTCTCAGGAGATAAGTTCCCAAGTGATATACAAACATGCATAGATACATGGCATGAGAAATTACCTGATTATGAAATCATATTATGGGATAGGAAACGTTTTGATATAAATTCTACCCCATGGGTAAAAGAGGCTTGTGAAGCAAAAAAATATGCTTTTGCAGCGGACTATATTAGGTTATATGCTTTATATAACTATGGTGGAATATATTTAGATTCTGATGTTATAGTGTATAAAAGCTTCAACAATCTTCTTCATTTACCTTATTTTATAGGAGAAGATCAATGCTCTAATTTTGAACCTGCAATAATTGGTACAGAGAAAAAGAATCCTTGGATTAAATGCGTCCTTGATAGATATGAGAATCGACATTTCTGTAAGACAAATGGAGATTTTGATATTCAGCCTTTACCAGTTGTTTTTGTTAAAACTTTGTCCCACTATACTTTTAAGAAAGTTGCATGCATAAATAGCGGTTATAATGAAGATGGTTCTATTTATATCTTTTCAAAAAAATATTTCAATTCTCGGAATTATATTGGAACTATAAGAACAAGAGACAGTTATTGTTCACATGCATATAAAGGAAGTTGGACTTCAAAAAATATAGATGTTAAGAGTAAGATTAAAAGAATCTTACCATCTTGGGCTTTAAATATATGTTTTTTATTGATGGCTCTTGTAAAATATAAGCAGCATCATCGTTATTCAATTCCTTATAAAAAATGATATATTGTTTTAATAAATAGAATTTGTGAAAATGATTAATTCAAAACAAGATTTAGAATATTATTGTTTGGAAGATTTAAAACGATTTGGGAATAAAAAGCCATCAATAAAGGATTGGATTTTACATAATGAAGTGTGGTATATTTATCATTATATCCGTCATCTTCGTTATGTTGAATTTTACAAAAATACGAGTGCTAGTAGGGTGCTTTTTTTATGGCATTTTTTTAGATATAAACGACTGGGATTTAAACTAAATTTTACGATTTATCCAAATACAATTGGTCCTGGATTTCGAATTTATCATACCGGAAGTTTTGTACATGTAGGTTCGAATGTAACAATTGGTAATCATTGTACAATATTACCAGGGGTCGTTTTTGGAAATAAATATGAAGAAGCGAATAAAAGCCAAGTAATTGTTGGTGATAATTGTTATATAGGTCTTGATGCTAAAATATTAGGATCAGTAAAGATAGGACGGAATGTAACTATTGGTGCTAATGCTGTGGTAATTAGAAATATTCCGGATAATGCTATTGTCGGAGGTATTCCTGCAAGAATAATAAGATTTAAGGATTTTTGATAAGCTTTCGATATATTGTTGTTTTATATTAATCATGCTGAAAGTTTTAATAGTAGCTACTTCTCGTAAAACGCGTGGAGGTATAACGTCTGTTGTGAAAGCCCACGAGACGGGCGAGCAATGGAAACGGTTTCATTGCAGATGGATTGAAACACATCGGGATGGAAATTCTATACGTAAATTGTGGTATTTAAGTGTTGCATTGTTAGAATATGCCGTATTATTACCATTTTATGATATTGTTCATATCCATATTGCAACGACTCAATCAGCAAAGCGTAAAGCTGTTTTTTTCTACTTAGCAAAATGGTTGCATAAAAAAATTATATTTCATTTCCATCCATCTAATGAAAAGTTTTTATTTGAATCAAAGAATCAAAAACTGTATAAGAATTTGTTTTCTCAAGCAGACTTGGTCTTAATTCTTTCTGAGCAGTGGAGGCAATGGATTAAAGAAACTTTAGGGTTAAGTAAACATATAAAAGTATTATACAATCCTTGTCCAGTTGTAAATAGATTGGACTTGGAGCGAAAAAAACAAATTCTATTTGCAGGTACAATAATACCAAGAAAAGGATATGATGTGTTATTGGAAGGTTTTTCGAAGATAGCAATAGACTATCCGGATTGGAAGGTTGTATTTGCCGGAAATGGAGAAATAGAACGTGCTAAACAAATAGCAGAGAAGTTGGGAATTTTATCTCAAGTTGAGTTCTTAGGATGGATATCAGGAATAAGAAAAGAAACAATCTTTCAAGAATCCTCTATTTATTGTTTGGCTAGTGATGGAGAGGGGTTTCCTATGGGAGTTTTAGATGCATGGGCGTATGGAATACCGTGTGTGGTTACTCCTGTAGGTGGAATTCCTGACATCATAGAAGATGGTATTAATGGTCTTATTTTTCCTGTTGGTGATAGTGACAGACTTGCAGTACAATTAAATAAACTAATGAATGATAAAGAGTTGGGAAAAGCAATTGTAGCAGAGAGCGATAAATATGTTAATGGTTTATTTAATATTGATATTATCAACAATCAATTAGCTGAGATTTATTCAAATTTATAATTCATGTTATCTATTTTGATTAACGCCTATGCTTGTTCTCCGGGTATGGGTAGCGAACCCGGTATGGCTTGGAACTGGTGTGTGAATCTGGCCAATTACTGTGAATTGTATATTATTACCGAAGGGGAGTTTCAGGAAAAAATAGAAGAAGTGCTCCCCACATTGCCACAGGGAAAGAATATGCATTTTTTTTATAATCCGGTGTCGGATAAAATAAGAAAAATGTGTTGGAATCAAGGTGACTGGCGTTTCTATAAACATTATAAAAAATGGCAATGGAAGACTTATAAAATAGCATTGGATATAATTTCCCAATATCATATAGATATTGTTCACCAACTGAATATGATTGGATTTCGTGAACCGGGATATTTGTGGAAATTATCCGAAGAGATAGGTATCCCTTTTGTCTGGGGACCCGTAGATGCTAAAGAAAAATTTCCTATTTCTTATTTAGATGGAGTTTCTATAAAACAAAAAGTTTTTATTCGATTGAAAAATATTCTAACAGGCTTACAATCAAAATATTCTAATCGGGTAAAAAATGCAGTGTTTAAGGCTGCTTGTGTAATATCAGCTTCTTCAGAATCTCAAAAAAGTCTTCGTAAATATTTTCATAAAGATTCTATGCTATTAAATGAAACCGGATGTTATCTCCGAAAAGATAAAATATTGCCAAAGAAAAGGTTTAAAGATTCCTTCGATTTATTATGGGTAGGAAAATTGGATGTGCGCAAACAATTGAATTTAGCTATTCGGACGTTGGCATTCTTGTCAAATAGGAATATTCGTTTACATATTGTGGGTAGTGGGGATACAACTCAATATAAATTATTGGCAGAGAAATTGGGCATTAAGGATTTATGTATCTGGCATGGTGTTGTAGATCATAATAGGGTACAGCAAATTATGCAAGAATCAGATCTTTTCTTTTTTACAAGTGTAGCAGAGGGTACCCCACATGTTGTGTTAGAGTCTATTAGTAATGGCCTGCCTGTTCTTTGTTTTAATTGTTGTGGACAGGGTGATTCTGTGAATAGAAGTGTTGGAATGAAAATAGAGTTATCAACTCCTCAACAATCCATATGCGAATTCGCTGATAAAATTACCTACTTGTATCATCATAGAGATAAATTGGAAGAACTTTCTGATAATTGTAGAATTCGGCAACAAGAGTTGAGTTGGGAAGAAAAAGCAAAGAAGATGGTGGATTTATATCAAATGGTAGTAAAATAGAAAGATTAAAGATGTGATGCATTCTCAATCAAAATATTAATTAGCTAATTTATACTTATTTATAGATTGAGGATTCTAATAATAAAATGGATTACTTTATGCTTGGATTAAAGTCACTTGCTCTTCTGAATTCCCGAAAAGAATTTTCATTATTGCCTTCCGGTAAAGTACTAATCAATACCATCAATGCACATTCTTACAATATGGCGCAAAAGGATGCTTTGTTTGCAGAGGCTTTGCTAAAAGGGGATTATCTGATTCCCGACGGGGCAAGCATAGTGAAGGTGTGCCATTGGATTAAGGCAAAATCACAGCCTAAAGAACGGATTGCCGGATGGGATTTGTTTATGTTTGAGATGAACCGTCTGAATGAACAAGGGGGAACTTGTTTATTCCTTGGCAGCAGTGAAAGTGTTCTAGAATTAATTCGTCAACGTACACGGGTTGAATATCCTCATATAGACGTGCTTACTTATTCGCCTCCGTATAAACCGGAGTTTACGGAAGAAGATAATAAGGCGATGATAGAGGTGGTAAACAAGGCTAATCCGGATTTGTTGTGGATTGGTATGACGGCTCCGAAACAGGAAAAATGGACATATACACATTGGAAAGAATTGAATATACATTGTCATTGCGGAACGATTGGTGCTGTGTTTGATTTCTATGCGGGAACGGTTAAGCGCGCTCCGGTATGGTGGCAACGGCATGGATTGGAATGGTTATACCGATTATTGAAAGAACCTCGCCGTATGTGGAAGCGATATATTATTGGCAACACATTGTTTCTCTGGAATATATTTAAAGAATGGAGTCGTCTTTTGGACACTTAGGACACCTTGGACACTTCCTATATAAAATATGAATTCTAAATGAAAACTATTTTTATAGCATGCAATACATAAAAAAGAACGGTATAGTCCTTTTAAAAGTACCGGAAGGTGTGTCCAAGGTGTACAGGTGTCCATGAAAACTAGTTTAGAAAGGTAACTTTGGTTCTTCTACGCTTTCTTTCACACGCTTGTTTTCATTGATTTCCTCAATACTTAGCTCTATGGCTCGGTAACCGCGTACTCCGTTCTGCTTGAAACCGTCGAAACCTATTTTACGCATGGTGATGCCGATTTTCGTAGGCGACAGAGGTACTTTTATCAGGCCGTTGATATGTTCGAGGATACGGGCGGTGGTAATAAATGTGCCGATTTCGCCCGGAGCAGGTTTCCTATAATAGTTGCGAATCAACTCTTCTTCCAGGTTGGGGACTTCAAACGCTTCGTTGTGTTTGTTCAGCAGTTTGATTTCTTCTTGAGAGAACCAATAACGGAAACCATTCTTGTATAGATGATAGGCTTGCGCATAGATTTCTTTATAAGGAAGCACATAGGTGTGAGGGTCAGCGATACTGACGATTTCAAACGGAAGCCAGCGGCGGTTTCCTGTGGGGTCGGAAAGAAACTGCATGTTATTTCCTGTTCCGCAGAATGAGGCTATATGTGGACGGGAATCTTTGTTCCGGGCATAGGCGGGACGTTCGCTTATCGTTTCCAAAGTTATCATGGCTTTCAGCTGGTTGAGTTCGTAAGAACGGATGCAGTCGATTTCCTCGAAACAGATTAATGCGAATTCGACCAAAGTAAACAAGTCATCCTTGTTCATCTGGCTACTGTTTTGTTTGGCGCGGTAGTAGCGTATCAGTTCCGGTGGAAGCAGTTTATTGAACCAGCTTGTTTTGTAGGCGCCTTGTATGCCGATGAATACCAGCACCTCATGGTTTATGGTTTTTTCATCGAGAAGACTTGCCAACATGGCAACCAGCCATTTACGGAAACAATGGATAAATGTTTCTTGGGTAGTGGTTTGTACGGTGGACGCAAGTTGTCCGATGTAATCCGTTTCTCCATCCCATTCGGGAAGATTCTCAAAATATTCCTTCAATGGATTATATTGAGGTACGAATTCGGAATTGAGAAGTAATTGAAGGGATTTGAAATTAGTGCGGACCCCGGATTTGTTGGCGCGACACCAAAGTGTATTTTCGTCCCGGTCGGAAATATCCCGGAATTGGGTATCCTCTTTCATACAAATTTCCCGACGGCCGGTAATGACGTTATAACGCAGCCTTGCCTGAGAGGTAACAAAAGCTTCCACTTCTTCGAGAGTAGCATACCGCTTTCTTTCATTTTTAGGAAGTTTACGGCTGCCATGTTCTTCCACATTCCGATAAACAGAATGGAGGATATCTTCTACCTGTTCTGCTCCATAGTCGGAAAACATTTTCAGCGCCCATTCCCCTGCTTCCGTTTCGGATACCCCGAAACGATTCATGGAATACAGGGCATTGGAAATATATTCGTTATGTCGCCCCGGTTCGTAGCATAAGCCGCTTTGTTCCAATTCGCTCAGTATTTGTTTTTCAACTTCCTTCACTGTTGCGTGAGCGCATTTTCCGGAATGTCCGGCTCTGGAAGATTGGATGGCTTTGGGAATAATATGGAGACTCTTTGCTTCCGGATGAAATAGGGCTTGGGCGTCATAACACATTCCACTTAAACGAGCCGGATTTTTGCACTGGGCATCGTAGGCATGTCCGATGAGTTTCGCAAAATATTCATTACCTTGGCGGTATGCTTCGGCATAATGGTCGATATTGTCCACTCGGAAGATGATGCGTATACCGTTTCCGGAAATGGTAATGTAAGCCAGAAATGCGTATGGGTCGGCATCTAACAAAGCCATGCAACGGGATAGGTCGTCTGGCGGTAAATGGTCGAAATCGGCCATACTGAATCCGGTAAGAGCAACAATATGTTCTGCTTTGCGTCCGCCCTCACAGACTACCGCCGGGGTGAAACCATAGGAAGCTTTTTTAATTTTGTCGGCTTCCTTTTTCATCCCTTGTTGCAGATAATATCGATACTGCTCGGTATTCTCTCTCAAATATTCCGAAGAAATCATTTGGAAAATTTCTTCCCATGTAACAGACATGGGAGTTTGGTCTGTGTAACTTTTGAAAATTGAGGTTGAATCCATTTTCATTGTTTTTCTTTCTATCATAATTTATCTTTAAAAAATCCCGACAAAGGTAGGGAGTTTGAAAATTTCTATCTTACAGGTATACCTGTAAGAATTGCTGAATTATTTACTTTATTTAACACTATGCGTACAAATCGAGAAGAGCGTCCGGATTGGCGTCACTTTAAATTTATATTCCTCGGATGGTATTTGGAATCTGTCCGGATATCGTTGAATATTTCCAAGCAAACTTTGTGTGAAGAAGGCTCTTTCGGCCTTTCTACCTATTATCGGATGTTGGAAGGGTATGACCACAATTTAAATTTTTATATTCGTCTCTTTATTGTTTTTTCCAGATATTGTGATTCGGAATATTACTATCTATTAGAGTCTAACTTTTTAACGCTGGCTTGTGCCGAAATCCGTTTTTCCATGAAGGAAGATGAATAAAGAATCACTTCATATGATTTTTTCTAAGTTGCTGCATGAAAATAAAAACGATGCTACATCATTTTTCAAACCTCTTAAAGTGGTTTTATTTTTCACTTAGCATGATTTATTTTTTCTCTTAGCATGCCTTGAAAATCCCTGTCAAGGCTCTCCCAAGTACTTCACTATTAACCTGACTTCTCTGGCCGAGTACGTTTTGCAGGCCCAACTGTATGAGGACTCTTCCAAAGCTTGGTATAGTTCCTTACACCGGCATATCCAACGGCGCATTTTCCGGCTGGCTGCCTGCTGGCTTAATGTGGGGAAGTATATCCGTGCCAACTCTCCTTTTCCGTAACAGCGGATGCTGAAAATTTCTCTCTCCATCTTTTTTTCTTTTGCTTTATATTTTCTATAAAGGTACTATTTTTCAGTGAATTATAAAAGCTTTTCCGGTAAAAATTTGAGAATAAAAAAGAGGCTGGAATGAATCCTGTCCTTGCGCGACAAATCCTGTCACACCCCTACTCCCTCTGCCTTATCTTTGCATCGTAATCAGTTAGCTAACGAGATTAGGATGTTATAAATCATTTATTTAAAATTTAAAGTGTATGGCTCAAAAATGTGTGGTTGTTGCCCGTAAGAATCTGGTGAAGCCGGATGAAGCGCCTAAGTATTACGCGCTGGCAAAAAGTAATAAAAATGTAACGGTGGAGGGAATCTGTAAGCGTATAGCCGAACGTTCCTCTTATTCGCGGGGAGAATTGCTCGGATGTATTTCCGAATTTCTGATTGAGGTGGAGCATGTGCTCGATGAAGGAAATATTGCGGAGATGAGTACGTTGGGGAATTTCAGCCTGACGGCCAGAACGAAAACTCCTACCAGTACGGCGGAGGAATTTAAGTCCGCCAATATTTTGGGAGCGAAAATCCGTTTCTATCCCGGAGAGAGTCTTCGTAATCTTTGTAAAACGGTGAAGTTTGAAGTGGAACATGCCGGAGAAGATAAAAAGGAAAATGGTTCGGGCGATGAGGTTACCGGGCCGGAGAACCCCGATGGAGGCGGTGGCATTGAAGGTATTTAACTGAAATCTAATTGGTTTGCAAGCTCAGGACTTCAGAGCTCTGAAAAGAGCTGACGGTTCCTTGAGCTTGCAGAACCGATGGATAATAAAGTGAAACGTCAATGAGTTGAATTTCCTGTTTTCATTAAGAATAAGTATCATGGAAAAAATAAAGAAAAATGTGTGGGGTATCCTCCTCAAAGTGATTATTGCGGTGGCTACATCGGTAGCGAGTGTATTGGGTATAACTTCATGTATGGCACAATGAAAGAAGAGGTAAACGAAGAGGACTTAACGAGGAAAGTAACTTATCTCGTAGTGCATTGCAGCGCTACCCGTTGCGATAAGCCTTATTCTGTGGAGCAACTCCGTGCCGACCATCTGGCAAGGGGATTCAAGGAGATAGGATATCACTTTTTTATAACCCGTAACGGTGTGTTGTATCATCCGCGTCCGATAGCCGAAGAAGGTGCGCATGCTTACGGTTTCAATAAAGTGAGTATCGGCATTTGCTACGAAGGAGGATTGGACGAAGAGGGTTATCCGGCGGATACACGGACCTGGCAACAAAAAGAAGTTTTGATTGATGTGCTGGGCATGCTGAAAAAGCTCTATCCGCAAGCCGAAATAGTAGGGCATTACCAGCTTTCGCCAGGGATTAAAAAAGCTTGTCCCTGTTTTGATGCAAGGACTGAGTATTCAAAATTATAATCTGTAAGAACGTTTTGAATGCTAGATAATTAATCCGGTAAAAGACCAAATCCCCTTTGGGAGGTATCTTCCTGAATCTGAAATCGCATGATGAGCGGATGACATATTTGTTTCGGGAATCTAAGAAGTGCGGACAAGTACAGAGGGTTGCAAACAAGCTTTATCAGTTTGCACATACTGTATTTGTCCGCATTCGTATCTGTATTTGTAAT
>ERZ836877.4813-NODE-4813-length-13430-cov-4.477084_pt1 | contig 13430 bp, 9 predicted proteins | sample MGYA00519469_ERZ836877 | MGnify/ENA primary metagenome ERZ836877 (study PRJEB31850, sample SAMEA3708809) | human gut metagenome | biome: human gut; feature: human-associated habitat; material: faeces | place: China | collected 2014 ... | reverse complement strand
GGGTCGTTGGTTCGAGTCCATCTTGAAGCGCAAAAAGACGCTGTGTCAAAATGCTTGACACAGCGCTTTTTATATCCGGATGGGAGGGTGCTGTCATTAACCTGATCCATTAACTTCGTCTCCTTTTCTCACGTTGTCGCCATGAAAACGATTATCACAACAATGCGATACGAAACGCCTTGCGGCCTCCTATTGCTCGGTTCAGCAGGCGACAGACTCTGCATCTGCGACTGGCTGGTCGAGCGGCATCATGCGCAAATGTTCCGGCGCCTGCGGCAACAGCTCGGCGCCGAATTCACGGAGGGCACTTCCTCCGTCATCGAGCAGGCCGCCAGTGAACTCGACGAATACTTTGCAGGCAGGCGAACCCTGTTCGATGTGCCGCTATTGTTCGCAGGCACCGATTTCCAGCAAAAGGTATGGAACGAACTGCTCGACATCCCTTACGGCACTACCGTCTCTTATGGCGAAATGGCGCGAAGAATCGGGATGCCCAAGGCTGTACGCGCTGTCGCCAACGCCAACGGAGCCAATTATATCTCGATCTTCGCGCCATGCCACCGTGTCATCGGCAGCGACCACTCCCTCGGGGGCTACGGCGGCGGTCTGGACACCAAGCGCGCACTTCTAACCCTCGAAGGCGCTCTGTGATGCCCATATTTTACCGGGCAAGCGTGGAATGAAACGAGAAACTGCGGTAGGAGGCGGGGGCGAGATTGAGCTTACCTATGGCCCTGAGCATCTTGCGCAGAGATGTCACAAACTCCTGCGTCTCCTGAAGCACGTTGAGATAGACATAGGCTACCGTGAGATGCTCTGTATCCCCTTTCTGGAGCAGATCGTAGACATCGCGCGTGAGCATCGACAGCCGGTCTTTGATTTCACTGCACCTGTTGCGGAGTGCGTCGATGATTTCGGGATCTTTTGCATCGAGTGTTGCCTCAGCCTCGTCAAGCACCCCGATAATCGAGGCGCTGACCTGCGACAATGCCTCACCGAGTTCTCGCGGCAACGGTCGGAAGTTATTGTCGACATGCTCCTTGCACACCTCATTGATATGGCGCAGATTGTAGGTCATCGACATGGCCAGGTTGTTGCTCAGATGAAACCAGGTGCGTTTCTCCATTGCCGTCTCGGGATTGACCTGCCGGAGGCAGAGAGTGAGTTTGCGGCGCTGAGTTTTAAGCACATCTTTTTCACTGACAAGGGCTTTTTCGGAACGCGACAGCAGTTTCGTGTTATCATCCATGAAACCGCGGGTGACATCGTCGAAACAACGGGCGGCAAACTGCAGGAACATCTTCTGTTTCTCGTTGATGTAGCGGTTGAGCAGGCCCCACACTTCAGCGGAATTATCGGTCGAGAGTATCGTCTGGAACAGCGCGTCGCCGTTGTCATCGGCCTGTTTCCTGCGGAAGCGCATGTTGCTGCGGATAAGAACTGCAATGGCGATGACGCCTCCCGCAATCATCACGGGTATACCACCCAGGTGCATCAGGCACACCACAATGCCCGCTCCGATAAAGGCCACTCCGGCCGTCAGGAACCATCCGCCGATCACCGACACCACACCCGTGACGCGGAACACAGCGCTTTCGCGCCCCCAGGCCTTGTCGGCCAGCGAGGTGCCCATAGCCACCATAAAGGTCACGAATGTTGTGGAAAGAGGGAGTTTGAGCGAGGTGCCGAATGCAATCAGTATGGCCGCCAGCATCAGATTCACCGATCCGCGGACAAGGTCGAATGCCGCCCCGTCCTCCTCCTGAGTCACGGAACTGTTCATCCGGCGGTCAATCCATTCCTTGACTTTGGCAGGAGTGTGGTCGCTGATCCAGGCGTGGGTATTGAGCGCGCCACGCACAATGGCCCTGCCAAGACGCGAGCTGCCGAAAATCTCGTCGCCCTGCGATTTGGCGCTTAGCCCTACGGTGGTCTGTGTCACCTGCCGGGCCTTTTTCGACGTGCTCAGAGCCGCCACCATAATGCCTCCGGCACCAATGAGGAAATAAAACGGTGTCTGGGCGGGGCCTTTGAGGCTGCTCATCATAAATCCGTGGAGGTCGCCACCTCCGTTGGCGATGTAGTCATTATATGACGCCAGGGAGGTGAGCGGCACGCCCACAAAGTTTACAAGGTCATTGCCGGCGAACGCCATCGAAAGCGAGAATGTGCCCAGGAGCACCACCACCTTGAACACATTCACTTTCAGTAGATGCAAAATCTGCATCAGCATCGTGAAAACCACGAGGCAGCCTCCCAATATCAACAGATTGTTGCTTCCGATCCATGCTTTCAGATCGGGAGTCATTATCGTAAGATCTTTAATCCCCTTGAGCAGCATGAAATAGACTATGGCCGTGCAGGCCACACCGCCGAAAATACCGGCCTTCCATTTCAGCCTGCTCTTATATTCAAAGGTGAAAAGGAGACGGGTGAGAAACTGCACCACCGCACCGAAGACAAACGCTATGCCTACCGACAGGAAAATGCCGATGATCACCGACAACGCTTTCTCGGTGTTGAGCAAATCGCCCATCCCGAGGGTACTTTCAGGAGCCGCCATTCTGAACAATGCCACCACAAACGTGGCACCCAACAGCTCAAACACAAGCGACACGGTGGTGGAGGTGGGCATCCCCAGCGAGTTGAACACATCGAGGAGAATAACGTCGGTCACCATCACCGCCATGAAAATGGCTATCACATCGTAGAATGACAGATTCTCAGGCCGGAAGATTCCGTGCCGCGCTACATCCATCATGCCGTTGCTCATGGCGGCGCCGATAAACACGCCGATGGAAGCCACTATGATTATCCGTTTGAACGACGCGGCTTTCGCCCCTACCGCCGACGACAGAAAGTTCACCGCATCGTTGCTAACACCCACCGAGAGGTCGAACACTGCCAATAGAAACAGGAATATTACAATTCCCAAAAACAATAAATCCATATTTCAGTAACTGTTCAAAGTTATATTATTTTAACAGATCTACATATTGCAATGTTCCGCGGATTTCCTTCCCGTCTTCTGCCATCATTATCCTTAGCTTATCCATTCGTTTCATTTAGTACTGCAAATGTAATTATTTTCAGCGACATATCAAAAACCGATCCGATAGTTTTGAAGAATGTACTTTTTTTCTGTAACTTTGTCATGTGCGACGCACATATATACAACCCCTGCGAATATCCAAATACTGCAAAATTCAAGTTTATACCATGTTGAAAAAAGCACTTCTGGTCATAGCTTTCACTATGCTCTTTCAATGGGCATCAGCCCTCAAAATCCTCTCCGGCCCCTACATACAGAATGTGACCGAGACATCCTGCGACATTTTATGGCGCACCGACAAACCGTCGACCGCCTGGGTCGAGCTTGCGCCTGACGACGGCACACACTTCTATTACAAAGAACGCCCGCGCACCTATGCCACCGACCTTGGCCGCGCACTCGTGGGTACCATGCACCGTGTCACCCTCAAGGGGCTGAAACCCGGCACCCCCTACCGCTACCGCGTATTCTCGCGGGAGGTGGTGGATCAGCAGCCCTATCATGTGGTCTACGGCGACAAGGCTGCCACTGATGTTTTCCGTGGCGTGCCGCCGCGGTTCACCACCCTTTCCCCCGGCAAAGACACTTTGGAATTCCTCGTGCTCAACGACATCCACGGCCAGAATGATCTGCTTGAAGATCTGCTCGGCAACGTGGGCAAAGACGGCACCGATTTCGTACTCTACAACGGCGACATGGTCAACTTTATGGACAGCGAAGACAATCTTTTCGACGGGTTTATCGACACCTCGGTGAAACGTTTCGCGTCCGAAAAGCCCTTTGTGATGGCTCGCGGCAATCACGAGTCGCGCGGCGGCCTCGCCAAGGACTATATGCGGTATTTCCCCACACCGACCGGAAAACCTTATTACTCGTTCCGCCGCGGCCCCTGCTTTTTCATCATGCTCGACGCCGGGGAGGATAAACCCGACAGCGACATAGAATATTCAGGCACATGCTTTTCCGACGACTACCGGAAAGCGCAGGTGCAGTGGCTCGAGGAGACACTGCAATCCGACGAATGCCGCGAAGCGCCATTCAGAGTCGTGGTGTTGCACATTCCCTTGAACAATGCCGAATGGCACGGACAGGTCCATGCGCGGGAATGCTTCCTGCCCCTTCTCAACAATGCGGGAATCGACCTTATGCTATGCGCCCACATGCACTGTTACGCCTACTACCCCAAGGGGAATGAAGGTGTAGGGTTTCCGGTCTTGCAGAATTCAAATGATGAATCTGTAAGAATAAAGGTCGATAAAAACGCTCTCGACATGCAGGTCTTCAACCGCAAAGGGGAAGCATTACACAAATTCCGGTTCGACGTCAAATGAGGGTGTAATTACGTCTTTTACAAAGGATATTCCTCGAACGCGTATAGAACGGTGGAAAGATAGCGCTCGCCGGTATCGGGCAACAGCACCACGATTTTCTTTCCTTTGTTTTCAGGACGTTTCGCCAATTCGATTGCCGCATAGAGCGCGGCGCCTGACGATATGCCCACCAGCAGCCCCTCCTGCTGCGCCACCTCGCGGCCTGTGCGGATGGCATCATCGTTGTCAACATCAAACACCTCGTCGATGACGGAGGCATCGTAGGTCTTGGGCACGAATCCTGCACCTATGCCCTGAATCTTATGGGGACCGCTCTCTCCGCCATTCAGCACAGCGCTCGATTTCGGCTCCACCGCCACGACGCGGACAGCGGGATTCTGCTCTTTAAGATATTTTGCCACGCCTGTGACGGTGCCACCTGTGCCGACACCGGCCACAAAGATGTCGACCTGTCCGTCGGTGTCGCGCCATATTTCCGGGCCGGTGGTGGCATAATGGCGGGCGGGATTGGCAGGGTTTTCAAACTGTTGCAGGATTACGGCGCCGGGGATGCTGTCGCGCAGCTCTTCGGCGGCACGTATGGCACCTGCCATACCATCCTTGCCCGGTGTGAGACGCACTTCAGCGCCGTAGGCCTTAACAAGGTTTCGGCGTTCCTCGCTCATGGTCTCGGGCATGGTAAGGATAAGATGATACCCCTTGACAGCGCTCGCCAGCGCCAGACCCACGCCCGTATTTCCGCTTGTGGGTTCGATGATCGTGGCACCCGGTTTCAGAATCCCTTTCTGCTCGACATCCTCGATCATGGCAAGCGCAATGCGGTCCTTGACACTGCCACCGGGGTTGAAAAACTCCACTTTGGCAATGACAGGGGTTTCCAGACCCTTTGCCTTTGAGTATTTGTCGAGTTCGAGCAGCGGGGTGTTGCCCACTAAATCGGTCAGCTTTTTAGCAATCTTAGTCATAAGTCTTATCCTTTATTAAACGCGATATTTCTACCCTGCAAAGGTATATATTTCGACGGAATAAACAATATAATAATTTCGTCCAGTTACTTAATCGCAAATTATAGCTACCTTTGCAATATGTTGAAATCGATACAATCCCTGCGGGGAATTTTTGCCCTTCTGATTTATTTCCACCATGTCGAGGTGTTCCCGGCGGGCGGCGACAGTGGTGTCTGTTTCTTTACCGTGTTGAGCGGATTTGTATTAAGCGACGGCTATCAGAACAGATTCCGGCAGAGGAGCATATCCTATGGCTCATTTTTAAAGCGCAGGCTTGCCAGGATTTATCCTCTTCATCTTCTTTGCTTCATCGGCGCATTTCTTCTCACATATCAGATGGCGTACAATCCGGTTACATGGCTGGTGAATCTGCTGTTGCTGCAGAGCTGGTCGCCCGACCCGCAAGTGCATTTCTCGGCCAATGCCGTCTCCTGGTTTCTGTCGATGATACTTTTCTGTTACCTGCTGTTCCCCTTTATAATACGCTTTCTCGACAGATCGCGCCGCAATTTCTATATCGCCTCGTCGATTCTGTTCGCGGTGTATTTTATTGCTATCCAGTTCGTTCCGTCGGGGATGTTAAACAACATCATCTATATCAACCCTCTGATGAGGCTGCCCGATTTTATCCTTGGAATTATTCTCTGGCAGATTATCGGCGGGAAGATTCAGGCGGCCGATTCATCAGCCGCATTAAATCTCAGGCCTTTATCCAAATCCGCCATAGAGCTGTCGGCACTGTTGCTGTTTGCCCTGACATTGATCATATATGGCGTGGTGTCGCCCAGATACGGGCTTGTGTCGTTGTGGTGGCCTGCCTCCATAGCGCTCATAAGTGTGTTTGCACTTTTCAATGACAAGGGAGGGATAGTGACACGCCTGCTGCAGCTGAGGCCGCTCGTGTTCTTCGGCAACATCAGTTTCAGTTTCTACATGATCCATCTGCTGGTGATAAAAGCGGCTCACCGTCTGGCCGACAGATTCAGCCCCGATATGCCTCCGGCCATCTTTATCCCGCTGGTGTTGATTGTCGCAGTTATCCTGGCCTATTTCGTATGGAAATACTATGAGCGGCCTATGAAACGCATATTGCTTTCCCGCACGTCATGAACGGCGGCTTTGCCTCTGACGTCTCCTTTTGTGTCTGCGGCGCCACAGTATGACAGCTGTGATCACCGCGGCGATTACCGCAAAAGCCACCGCCAGAATGCCGCGGACATAGGGCACGTTGAGACTGATAGTGTCGTAAAGGGGGCTTATGAAACGTGGTGCCAGCGGCTCTATCAGCCCGTATTGCTCGCCAAGGATGTCGTCGGCGACGCCGATGCTGTCGCCCAGAATCATGGTCTGCCTGGTGCGGGGGTCGTACTGCGGCCAGGGGTACGAGCCGGTGCCGGGGTTGCCGGTGCGGGCGAAATTGGTCCACATCTGCTGCACAGTGGCCGACAGCTGCGGATCGACGGGGCCACCCGTGTAGATCGTCTGGTCGAGATTTCCGAAGACATAGGCCAGCTCCACTGTGTGGCACGCGCCCCGGTGAGGCAGAGCCGATGCTTTGGTCCACAGATAGTTGTAGGTTTTGCCTCCCGATTCCGAGTGATTGGAGACAGTCAGGGTCGATGGCACGCGGAACATCAGATCGTTGAAGAATTCCACACGACCCATGGTGCGACCGCCGGGATATTCGTCGGTAAACTTGTCGTAGATTTTCTGCTGCTCCGGGGGCAGAGGCGCCATAATGTTCTCATACCAGACATTGATGGCGACTTTGAAAGGCACATAGCCACCCATCGAACCTACCCAGTAGCGCACTTCGTCGCGGTTGGTGCCCGAGAGGAAGTCGATGTCGCGGGCTTTCCCCTCGCGATAGGCCTTGTAGGGATCAAGGGGTATAAGCACGCCGTCGCGCATGGGGAAACGGTTGTGGGCGCTCAGTTTTACGTTGATTTTTTCAAGCTGTGCGGTCGTAAGCCGCATTAGTTGCCCCACAGAGTCGATGCCGGTCTCCTTCACCAGCATGTCGGTGAGTTCCCGGGCCTCGGCCTTGCTGCTCGACAGCGCCACCGACCCGCTCTCGGCGATAGCCCGGCGGAACAGTCCTTTAGCTCTGTCGATAACCGCAAGGAGCGACACGCTGCCCCCTCCGGCCGATTCGCCGAAGATGGTGACATTGGCTGAGTCACCGCCGAATCGTGCAATATTCTTCCGCACCCATTTCAAGGCCTCGATCTGGTCGAGAATGCCGAGATTGGCACTCTCGGTGTAGTTTTCGCCACCTTTAAGGTTTGTGAGATCGAGGAAGCCGAAGATGCCGAGGCGATAGTTGATGGTGACCAGCACGATGTCGGGATGATTCTTCACCAGGTTGTGCCCCTCGAACATCGGGTCCGACGTTCCGCCCCATCCATAGCTGCCGCCATGAATATAGACCATCACGGGCCGGGCGCCTGCAGCGCCCGCGGAGTCGGCCGGGGCCGTCCACACGTTCAGCGTCAGGCAATCCTCGCTCTGCGGATAATATGATGCCCGCTGGGTTGCGCCGCGGGTCTGGATCGAGGAATAGCCGAAATAGTATGCCTCCCGCACCCTGTTGCTTGCCGCAGCGGCCACAGGCGAATGCCAGCGCAATGGCCCTACAGGCGGCTCGGCATAAGGAATGCCCTTGTATGAGACAACGCCGTCGTCGATTTTGCCGACAAAAAAGCCGTTACAGGTTTTCACGGCATAGGTGAGCGTTGAGTCGGCGGCGGGCAGCTCGCGGTTCTCGCCATAGAGCGCGGCCATCTGCCGTGCCTCGGCTTCCTGCGCCTGGTCGGCGGCGGTATTGCCGCAACCGGCCATGATGCAGAGCAGGGAGCAATAGAGCAGGGCTATGAAGTGTCTGATCATTGTGTGAGGACAGAACGGGTGAAAGCTGCGGCCAGACGGGTGGCGGCAAGGGTGTGGAGCGCTTCGGGAGCGTCGGGAGCGGTGTGCTGCGCGAACGGGTGGATGGCTATGCCGCCACGGGGCGTGAAGATTCCGAGCACCTCGATATAGAGCGGATCCATGAGGTTGCGCAGGTCGTTGAGGATGATGTTGACGCAATCCTCATGGAAATCGCCGTGATTGCGGAATGAAAAGAGATATAGTTTCAGACTCTTGCTCTCCACCATCTTTACACGCGGAATGTAATTGATGATGATTTTGGCGAAGTCGGGCTGACCGGTCTTGGGACACAGCGAAGTGAATTCGGGGCACACGAGGCTCACCAGATAGTGGCGGCCGGGATGCTTGTTGTCGAAAGTCTCGAGCAACGTGGGGTCATAGTCTGTGGGATATTCGGTGTGATTGCTCCCTAAGAGCGACAGACTGTCGAGATCCTGTTCCGTACGCATAAGTTCTTTTTGAAAATAAACAAACTACGTGACTGCTTGGTTGAAACAACGTAATTGCCTGGGGAAACTATGTGACTGCCCGGTTGAAATCAATATTTCACGGGCTTGACCTTCAGGCGGTCGCCGGTGGTGCGGGCTATGTTCTCGAAATATCGGGGATCGTCATAGCCGCCGAAGTCGGGATAGGCCGGAATGCCTTCGGGAGTGCGGAGGAAGGAACCGTCGGGTGCCTGCTTCTTGATGTTGCCGTCCATAAATTTCACAAAAAGGAAAGTGGCAAGGTCGCGGTAGTCGTCGGTGGCCTTTTGCGCCCAGCGGCCCAGGAGGTCGTTGGCGTTGAAATCGGAGGCGTTCCATGCCAGCGCCACTTCGTCGGTCATAGACTTCTCGAGTCCGTTCTGCACCTTGCGGATGTCGGGAATCATCTGGCTGTAGCGGTTATAGGCCTGGTTGGCCACCAGGGAGTTCATCCAGAAATTGGAATTGCGGTCGAAAGTGTTGATGTCGCCGGGGCCGAGTTGCGAAGGCACCTCGGTGACAGAGCAGAACACCGGCAGGTAGACGCAGGTGTTTGCGTCGTCGGTGCCGAACCAGAGCAGACCGCGGCGGTCGGCAGGCACATCGCCGCGCACCTGGGCCACGAAGCTCCAGCCGGTCTGCTGGGTGGCGATCGCACGCTCGTGTACATATTTCACCGAATCCACCTCAAACTCCATGGGACGCCAGCGGTAAGGGACGCCGAACGGACCGGCGCCCACATCCTGCGTCATGTCGTAGGGTGTGCCTTCAAAATGGTCGCGCATGGCCCATTTGAGATCGTCGGCGGTGAGAGGTTTGTCGGGTTTCACCCATGCGGGCATCGGTTCACCCTCGGCCCGGTCGATCCAGGGGAGCCAGCGGTCCATGCCTGAACTGAATTTGTTGAAATAGCTCCACACGCGCGCCTCGCAGCCGCGGAGAGCGCCGAAATCAGTGACGGCGTAGGCCTTGCAGAAATCGAAATCGGCATCTTTGCCGTCGAAATATCCCTGCTCGCGGGCGAATTTGATCACGTCGGGCGAGTAGATGGTCTCTTTGTTCTTGTCTTTGAGAGGGAAAGTGTGGATGCGGGGATGATTGGCGTGACCCGAGATGTAGCCGTCGGGGACACGGCGCGCCACCCACACGGCTCCCTTGTCTTTCTTCCCTTTACCCACCATATCCATGATCCAGACCTCGTCGGCATCGGCGATGGAGAAGCTTTCACCCTCCGAAGCATAGCCATATTCCTTCACCAGATCGGTCATTACTTTGATGGCCTCGCGGGCAGTGCGGGCACGCTGCAGAGTGATATAGATCAGCGAGCCATAATCTATCAGGCCCGAGCCGGCCAGCTCCTCGCGGCCACCCCATGTGCTCTCGGCAATCACCAGGCCATGCTCGTTCATGTTTCCGACAGTGGAATATGTGTGGGGCACCTCGGGGATATCGCCCAAATGTTTGTGAGTATCCCACTCGATGACGGGGCGCATGGCGCCGGGCGCATGGTCGGCGGCAGGCTGACGATACAGCTCGCCGTAGAGATTATGGGAATCGGCGGCATAAGTCACCATCACCGACCCGTCGGCTGTGGCGCCTTTGGCAGCAATGAGGTTAGTGCAGGCATCTGCATCGATCCCGGCAGAGATTGCAAAAGCCGCAAAGGCGGCAACAATAGTTTTAGAATAAATATGCATCAGTTTATCTTGATTACAAACAATAATTATAAAGGACGCCGGAAAATCTATTCGCATTGACGCGTCCCCGTACTCATTTGCAAATTTACGATTTTTTTGAGCAATGTCCCAAAAAAAGACAGAATTGTAATGTTTTATGCGAAAATCATGCTAACTTTGCGGCAAATATTATGCCGCAGCCGGTCTTCCGGGCGATTGATCCGAGGAACCGGGTGTCTGATACCATCTGACTTTACCTATTTATAATTGAACTTGTTTACTCAACAACAACGTATAAGGTTTATTGGCGCCGCCACAGTGGCTCTTTCATCTGTTTTCGGCGCATGGGGTGCCCCCAAAGCGCATCCGAGAGTGTTTCTCGACGACGATCCCGCTGTGGAGTCGCCCGGCAATATGCGCGGTCTGATTCTTGAGACGCCTGCCTACCGCTGGGTGGCCGACTCCATTATCCAGGGGCCTTACAAGGCTTATGCACCGAGCGACACCGTGATTATCTCGGACTACCACGCCCGCCCGGGCTACTTCATGCCTGTGGAGCATGAATGGCGCATGAAAAATGACCTTTCGGAATATCCGCGGCTCTCCTCATCCAACAAACTGGCCAATGCCATTTTCAATATGGGCCTCGACGAGATGGTGAATGCCGTGGAGCCCGACACCACCCTCCGCACCGGCAAGGAATGGGCCGGAGTGTGGACCCGCGACGTGAGCTACTCCATAATCCTCTCCATGGCCATCCTCCAGCCCGAGGCCTCGCGCATCTCGCTGGAACATAAGATCTCACCCGAGGGCACCATTATTCAGGACACCGGTTCGGGCGGCGCATGGCCGGTAAGTTCCGACCGCGAAATCTGGGCCGTCGCAGCCTACGAGGTATACAAAACCACGGGCGACGAGCAGTGGCTGCGCCGCATCTATCCGGTCATCCGCAAATCGCTCGAGACCGACTGGAAGACACTCTACGACCCTGAAACCGGGCTTGTCCGCGGTGAAACCTCATTTATCGACTGGCGAGAACAGAGCTACCCCCGATGGATGCAGACAGCCGACATCTATCAGAGCGAGGCACTGGGCACCTCGGTAGTGCATGCCCAGGCATGGCAGACCTTGGCCGACATTGCCCGCCGATTAGAACACGGTGCCGACGCCGGCATCTACGAGCAGCGCGCCGCCACCATCCGCAATGCTATCAATTCCCGACTGTGGCTCCCCTCAAAGGGCATATACGCCATGTACCTTTATGGCCGCGACAATCTCGTGGTCAATCCGCGGGCGGAAACACTCGGCGAATCGCTTGCAATACTCTATGATGTGGCCGACGCGCAGCGTTCAAAACTGATCACGGAGAAAAATCCCATAACACCTTTCGGGCCTGCGATCTTCTTCCCTCAGATCTCCGACATGCCTTCATACCACAACAATGCTTTGTGGCCATTCGTGGCATCGTACTGGACTCTGGCCAACGCCAAGGCATCGAACAGCCGCGGCGCGCTCTTAGGATTAGGCTCTGTGTTCCGTCCGGCAGCCCTTTTCGCCACCAACAAGGAGAATTTCAACCTTGACAACGGCGACATCTACACCGAGCTCAACTCCTCCAACATGCTGTGGTCGCTTTCGGGCAACCTGGCGCTGACGCTGAAAATGCTTTTCGGCATCCGGCCCGAGGCAGAGAGCATTGATTTCGCTCCCTTCATTCCCAAGGCTCTCGACGACAACCGCACTCTCACCGGTCTGCGCTATCGCGACATGGTGCTCAACATCACCATCAGCGGCTACGGCAACCGCATAGCATCGTTCCGCCTCAACGGCAAACCCCACAGCCCCTCCATTGCCGCCGACCTCAAAGGGGAACAGAATGTGGAGATACGCATGGACAACAACACGCCACCCCCAATGAAGGTGAACGAGACCGCAAATGTGAAAGCACCTCTGACACCCGTGGCATGGCTCACCTACGGCCCCGACTTCCATGTCGGCATAGGCACTGATCCCCACATGAACCTGCTCCAGTGGCAGCCGATTGAATATATCGCCTACTACAACGTTCTACGCGACGGAAAAGTTGTGGCACAGACTCGTGAGACACAGTATCATGCCCTCGAGCCGGGCGAATATCAGGTTGTGGGCGTGAGCGCCGAGGGTGTGGAATCCTTTGCATCCGAACCTCGCAGCAACCGCATCCGGGTGACTGCCGAGATGCCCGTCGAAAAGTCGAAAATAACTTCGGCAGAGGCTCAAAACGTGCCCGCATCCCCGCTGAGAGGATTCTACGGCTCGGGCTTCGCCGAAATCGACCACACCACCAAAACCATCTATATCGGTGTGGACGTGCCCCAGACAGGTTACTACTCCATTGCCTTGCGATATGCCAACGGCAACGGCCCCGTCAACACCGAGAACAAATGTGCCATCCGCACCCTGCTGGTCGACGGCAAGGATGCCGGCACCGTGGTGATGCCTCAGCGAGGCTCAGGCAACTGGAACGACTGGGGCATGACCAACTCCGTGGAAGTGCATCTCAGCGAGGGGCACCATGTGATCGCCCTGCAGTACCGCCCCGAAAACGAGAACATGAATTTTCACACCAATCATGCTCTTGTCGATCGGGTGGTTCTCAGCTACCTCGGCCCCGTGCGCCGCTGAGAGCACGCGCCGAATGCCCTCCGAGTGTCCTCCGAGTGCGCACTGAAAAAAATATTAAGCGATTATGGCTTAGAAAGTTGCGCATGTCGTGAAAAGTCATTATCTTTGCAACGCTTTTTAGCGCCGGAAATGCCGGCACGCCACCGGGCGGAAGCCGTAACCCATCGTCAGTCAACGGATTGCGCGCCACAAGCCCGGAGCCGACGAACCGCCACGACCGGTAAGCATCATCAATATTATTTATTAACCTTTTAATTAAATGACTGAAGAAGTTAAAAACTCTCCTATCGCTGATTTCGACTGGG
>ERZ836877.4807-NODE-4807-length-13444-cov-6.873628_pt1 | contig 13444 bp, 9 predicted proteins | sample MGYA00519469_ERZ836877 | MGnify/ENA primary metagenome ERZ836877 (study PRJEB31850, sample SAMEA3708809) | human gut metagenome | biome: human gut; feature: human-associated habitat; material: faeces | place: China | collected 2014 ... | reverse complement strand
GAGACTGTAGGAAAAAGCGCGAAGCGCTTTAATATTCACACAGCCTGGGGTTTGGGCGCCTGAAAGGCGACCATACCCCAGGACAATGCGCCCCAGTCCGACACCCAACCGCGGCAGCGGTTGAATAACCGTGCCATCCGGCCCTCCGTCTCCGCAACATTATCCAACCGCTGCCGCGGTTGCCATATTTCTGTGACCAATATTCCCGGGGTTACAAGCGCGTACCGCTGTATGATTATACAAGCGCTTCGCGCTTAAATTTATAATCATGGGGAATACTGCGGAAAAAAGCGCCCCTCATAATTCATAATCCATAATTCATAATTCCAAAGGTAAAAACGGCGCGTCCCGATATTTAAGACGACATATGAGATTGCCCCGGGCGTAACTTTGTACGGTTGAATTTAATTGTGCAAAGTTATGAAGGAACATACTCTTTTTCCGCGACTTATCGAGGCGCTGGCCGCTGTGCCCGGGCGCCGTATTGTGAATATGCGTCCGCGCAAAGGCATTGACGGTCGCATGGAACTGTTTGCGGCCATGCCTCCGTCGACACTGGCCTCTCTCAAAGGGCGCCGGGCCGTATGCCGTCTTGGCCGTAAGCTCGTGGTTGCAGCCGGGAAGGTACTTGGCACTGTCGATGACTCGGCTGCGTCGTCTCTGCCCTCGATGGGCTTGTCGGCTCTTCCGGGCGAACCGGTCTGCTCTCTGCCGGTGTCGGCCGACGAGACTCTGGTGATGACCGGCGCTGGGCCTGCGCTTGTGAGTGCCGACGGCGATATGCCTGTTGCCCAGGCGTGCGGATACGAATATCCGGCCGTGACGCTGCGTGCCGTGCAGGTGTCGCAGACCTCGTCGACGGTGGCGTCGCGCAAACTGTCGAAGACATATGCCGATGATCATCGTCTCACCGCCGCCGACCGCAATGCCCTCGTCGGCGATCTTGAGACCGCATATCTCGATGCCGTGTCGAAGGCCGCCGCACAGGGGTGCATGGTGCAGCCGGCTCTGGCCCGCTACCGTCTGCTCGGGCGCCGCGGCGATTTGCTTTTCGAGTCTCCGGCGGTACTTCTCGCGCTGCCGGAGGTGAGCCAGTGCGCCGATACGGTCGAGATCGGTTGCGACGATGCCGGAAACGTCGCTTCCTACGATGTCGCGCTCAAGGCCTGGCGCATAGAAGTGGGTCTTCCCGCCGTGTCGGCCCCCGATGTCGCCGCTGTCGAGGTGATGGTGTCGCCGCAGTTCCATCCCTATCAGGAGGGTGCGCGTGGCATGGCCGTCGCAGTGCGCGATGCCGGCGGCTACAAGGTGCGCGTCGGGCTTCCCGGAGCATATGGCCGTCCGGACGGTGCCTCCGGAGGCGCGATGCTGATGAAGGCCGTGGCCCGTATGGAAACGATAGAGAGTTGTGCCGGACGCATCGTCACCCCGTTCGGCGGCACGGCGCGCACTGTCACGCTGGCATATGCGCCCGAGGCGGATGCCGCCGAGGCTATGCGCGCTCTTTCGGCGGCCCTGCGGCGCAAGGTGACGTGTGCCGGTTTCGCCGAAGCCCTCCTTGCGGCTCCGCACGTGTTCGCCGCATCCTCGGTCGCCTCCGACGGTGTTCTCGTGGCGTGGGGAGCGCCGCGGGTGATGCGCTATGCGGGCTATCCGCTTCCTCTCTTCGCCGCGGCGACCGGCGGGAGCGCCTGGCATGCCACGGTGACGGTGCGTTTCGACGGGCGCCGCGGCGTCTCGCGCTATGTCGAGGGTACGGACGGATGTCCGACGGCACTCAGCGCCGTGCTGAGCTATCCTGCGCCCGATGCGCGTTCGATGACCGTACTGCTGTCGGCCGGAGGCGAGACCCGGCGCTTCGACTGCGAGCTCACGCCCGACGAAAGCGGCCGTCGCGCCGTCTATATTTCGCCCGGACTGGCGCCTGTGGAGCTGAAGACGGTATCGGCGGCCGCTGTAATCGACATAGCGAACGCAGACGAGTCTTTCCCCGACATCATAGCCACGGCCCCGGCCGACAATCCTCTGCGCGTCACCGGTGTGATGAGGCATGGCGCCGGGGCCGTGCATGCCCTTGCCGCTGTCAGGGGAGCCGAACAGGCCTGGGACCGCGGTCGGAGCCGCTTTTTCGCGGGCTGTGAAGGCGGTATTATATCTTTTGCCGTGTCGGCGTCGGGCCAATGCACGGCCAGAACGGTCGACAGCCGCGGCATCAGCCGCCGCGAGGCGCTTGTCGTGGCCCGTGAGGAGGTCTATACCCTTGTCGACGACAGTGCGGGGCGCGTACCTGTCGTGCTGACGGCCCGCGGGGCCGTGCGCCCGCTCGCGCCTGCCGCCGACTACAGCATGCTTGTGTGTGACAGCCGCCACGGAGAGCTGTGGGCGGTCAGGACGCATGGCGGCGCCGATGTTTTTACCGGCAGCGGCATGTATTCGCGCACCTGTCCGGCCTATGACAGTGCCGTCGAGATCGGCGGCGAGTATTACTGCACCCATCAGGGCGGCATCGATCGCATTTCATTGCCTCTCTCCGGGGGAAGCGTGGCGGTGGAATATGCCGATGCGTTTAGTCCTGCCTCCCGCGCGGCTTTCGGACTGCACTCGGTGTGCGCCGACATCGGCAGCACCGGGCTGTCCGCTACGCTTGAGGTGGCCGCATGCGACGGCGCCGGGACACCATGCCGTCCTTTCTCGTCAAGGACGATTGACGGCGCCGTGAAGAGTCCGATGGAGATCAGGACGGCGGGTGCTCCGGCCCGGTCGGTGGCGGTGCGCCTCGCCGGCATGGCCGACGCATCGACTGTGGTACGTTCGTTTATATTCAGGCTGTCATGGACGCGAAAGTGATGCTTGCCCTCGACGCCATGCGCAAGCGCCTGACGCCTCCCTACGACCCGGTGCGCGGTATTGGTTGCTACGGTGTGCGGCGCATGTGTGCCACCCCGGTTCCGGGCCTGGCGAAGGCGCTTGTGCCAGAGTCCATGACGGCCGATGCCGAATATCTCCGGGTGATGCACGATCCCGACGGCTGGCGGCGTCTGCGCTGCCGCCACGACTTCGAATACTGGTGCGTGGAGTGTGTGAAAATAAAGCACAAGACACTCGGCACGGCTGTGCCTTTCGTGCTCAACAGGCCGCAGAGGCGCGTGCTGTCGGTGCTCGAGGACGACCGTCTGGCCGGGCGCCCTATCCGCATCATACTGCTGAAGGCGCGTCAGTGGGGCGGCTCCACACTCGTGCAGATGTATATGGCGTGGATACAGTGCTGTCACCGCCGCAGCTGGTATTCGCTCATCTGCGCCCATCTGAAAGACACGTCGGCGTCGATACGCGGCATGTACAGCCGTCTGCTGGAGTTCTATCCGCCCGAACTGTGGGAAGGCGACTCCGAGCCGTGCTTCAAGGCCTATGAGGGAAGCCAGAACATGCGCATGATAGCGGGTCGCGACTGTGTGGTGACGCTTGCTTCGGCCGAACGCCCCGACAGCGTGCGCGGAGGCGACTACGCCATGGCGCATCTGAGCGAGATGGCCTACTGGGCCGACACGCCCTCGCGGCAGCCCGACGATGTGATCCGCGCCGTGTGCGGCGGTGTGGCGCTGGTGCCGTATTCGCTTGTGGCGGTGGAGTCGACGGCCAACGGCGTCGGCAACTATTTTCATTCCGAATGGCTGCGCTGCCGTTCGGGAGAGGGCGACAAGCATGCGGTGTTCGTGCCGTGGTTCGAGATCGACATATACCGTCTGGAGCCGCCCGACGCGGCCGCTTTCGCCGCGTCGCTGAGCCCCGGTGAGATGCGCCTGTGGGAGACTGGCCTGACGCTCGACCGCCTCTACTGGCGGCGCCGCAAGCGTGCCGAGTATGCCACCGACCAACAGATGCAGGCCGAGTATCCTGCCGACGACAGCGAGGCTTTCGTGACCACGGGCGCCGGTGTGTTCGACCCGGCCGACATCGAGGCCCTGCGCGACGGGTGCGAGGCGCCGTCATTCAGGGGTGAGCTGTGCGGTGGCAAGCCCGTGGCCGATCCGTCGGGGTGCCTGAAGATCTGGCGCGCGCCGGCAGAAAAGATGCGCTATGTCGTGGCGGCCGATATCGGCGGCACACGGTCCGCGAGCGACTGGTCGGTGGCCTCGGTGCTCGCCTTTCCGGAGGGAGGAGTGCCCGAAGTGGCGGCGCAGTGGCGCGGACACGTGCCGCACGACTGCCTCGTGCGCATTCTCGCCGATCTGGCGCGATACTACAATCTGGCGCTTCTTGTTGTGGAAAGCAACACCCTCGAGAGCCGCGACGCTCTTATGGAGGACTCGGCCGAGTTTATCGTGAACCGCCTTGCGCGGTGCTACGGCAATCTCTACCGCCGCGAGAGTTTCGACACGGTGACAGGCGAACGCAGCACGCGCATAGGCTTCCACACCAACCGCTCGACCAAGGCGATGCTCATAATCAACCTTCAGGGTCTTGTGCGCGAGCGGGCCTACATAGAACGCGACAACGATGCCTGCAACGAACTCGCCACCTACGAACACTGTCCCGGAGGCGCCTACGGCGCACGCCGCGGCTTCCACGACGATATACTGATGAGCCGTGCCATCGGTCTTTTCGTCGGCTCCTCGCGCCGTCTCTCAGCCGCCGGAATCCTCCCGTCTCCACGCCGCTGGTAGACGGGACATACCTGAAAAGGGGGAGAGTATTTTTTACATATTTTTGAGTATTGCAGGCTTTTTTAAGGGCCGGTAATTTTGCGGAAAAATTATCACGCATATGAATTTAAGAGAGTTTCTGACTTGCGGCGTCGCTGTTCTGGGTTGTGCGACAAGCGCGTTTCCGCAGTCTGCGGCGGGATATGACAGTCCCGCGGTCTTTACCAGGGCCGACAGTCTTGCAATGGCAAATGCGGTGAAAAAGGTATCGGCATGGGACCGTCTGCATGTAGGCGGCTACGGCGAGGTGGCTTTTTCGCGTAATTTCTACAGCGACAATTATCTGAGATATTCGGAACCGGGCAAATACAAAGGGAGCCACGGGCGTTTCGATCTTCCGCATGTGGTGATCTATCTGGGCTACGATTTCGGCAAGGGATGGTCGTTTTCGTCGGAGATAGAATTCGAGCACGGAGGCACAGAGTCGGCCATCGAGATCGAGACGGAGGAAGCCGGCGAATATGAGAGCGAGATCGAGCGTGGCGGCGAGGTCGCTCTGGAGCAGTTCTATATACAGAAGGAATTTCTACCCCAGCTCAGGCTGCGTGCGGGCATGCAGGTTGTGCCTGTCGGCGCCACGAACGCCCGTCACGAGCCGAACCAGTTCTTCGTGGTATACCGCCCCGAGGGGGAGAATACCATCTTTCCGTGTACCTGGCATGAGGTATCGGTGTCCCTGTCGGGCCGGGCCGGCGCGTGGTCGTATATGGCGATGTTTCTGCCGGGTCTTGACTCGGAGCGTTTCGGAAACCAGAGCTGGATACACGACGGGTCGGCGTCGCCTTTCGAGTTCAAGATAGCCAACAACTATGCTTTCGCGGGCAGGGTTGACAACTACAGTATCAAGGGGCTGCGCCTGGGCGTGAGCTTTTATGCGGGTAATTCGTTCAGAAACACGCTCTATCCGACCTCGTCGGAGAAAAACGACGGAGTGCGGGGCACAGTGACGATAGGGACCTTCGATTTCAGATATGAAGGACACGGCGTGCTGGCCCGCGGCAATTTCGACTGGGGTCATCTGAGCGATGCGGCCCACATCAGCAAGTTCAACATATCGATGTCGAAAAATTCGACCTCGAAGCGTCAGGAGGTAGCCTCGGATGCTGTGGCCGCCGGAGTGGAGGCCGGTTACAATATATTCTCGGCCATTCCGAAGATGAATGCAAGCGGTCAGAAATTCTATGTTTTCGGGCGCTATGATTATTACGACTCGATGGCGAAGATGGAGAGCGGCACATCGCTGCAGTGGTGCAGGCGCAGCAAGATCTCGGCGGGCGTCAACTGGATGCCTATACCCCAGATAATAGTCAAAGGCGACTATACCTATGCTTTCCTCGACAAAAGATATAACAACGAGCCTGCCGTCAATATAGGAATAGCCTATGTAGGGTGGTTCAAATAAACAACTTCATTATCACATAATATGAAAATTTCCAAATTCATTCTATTCGGATTTGCCGCTCTTATGGCGGCAAGCTGCTCCGACAGCGGAGAAAACAACGGCTCCGGCGAGCTTTCGGCAAAAGAGCAGGCACTCAAGGCCGCGACCATCGACTATGTGGACCACACCGTTCTGCCTACCTACTCGGCAATGGCAGATGCGGCGGTAAGCATGCGCGAACTGTGTCATACGATGCAGGAAAAGCATTCGGCCGGCACGCTCGCCGCGTCCGACATCAAGGCTGCCGGCGAGGCGTGGAAGGCCGCACGCAAGAACTGGGAACTGTCGGAGGCCTTCCTGTTCGGCCCCGCCGCCAACCACAATATAGACCCTCATATCGACTCGTGGCCGCTCGACAAGGCGGCTATGGACAATCTTCTGGTGCAGATACGCAACGGCAACAAATGGTCGCTGGAGAACAACGGCGGCTACGGCCTGATAGGCTTCCATGCTGTCGAATATATGCTTTTCGAGCTGAGCGCCGATAAAAATACCTCGATGGTGCACAATACCGGCTATACGCCCGAAGAACTCGAATATCTTGTGGCAGTGGCCGATGATCTGTGCGCCCAGTGCGTATGCCTTGAGGCATGCTGGGCCGGCACTGACAATCTGTCGAAGGAAAAACAGGCTATTCTGGAAGAGGCCGAACTGGACTACGGCGAGAACTACGGCCGTGAGATGGCCACGGCAGGGCAGGCCGGGTCGCGTTTCAAGACCTATCAGGAGGCGGCCGAGGAAATCATACAGGGCTGTATCGACATCGCCGACGAGGTGGGCAACACCAAGATCGGACGCCCGCACATCGGCTCGTCGCAGGAAGACAAGAACTATATCGAATCACCCTATTCCCTCAACTCGATCGAAGACTTCGCCGACAATATACGCTCGATCCGCAACGCATATCTCGGCAGCCGACAGGGCGATGCCTCGGTGAGCGACTATGTGAAGTCGGTCAATCCCGAAGCCGACCGCGCTGTGCGAGAGGCCATAGAGCAGGCTATAGCCGCCATCGAGGTCATACCCGAACCGTTTGCCAAAAACGCTGCCGGCGCCCTCGCCGAAGCCGCCATGAAGGCCGCGGGCGATACTCTTGTCGAGGCTCTGGAGAATGCCAATGCAGTCACGTTAACCCGATGAAAACAACGTCCATTTATCTTGGTGCCGCCCTGATGTGCGGTATCGTACTGCTGACGTCGTGCTCGGACGACGAGATCAAGAACGAGCCTGTGCCGGAGGAGAAAAAACTGCCGGAGTGGTTCTATGCGGGAGGCGAGCTGGGCACCACCCTGCTCAGTACAAGCAACGCCTTCGAACAGCCCGCACCCGCGGTGGAGCTGCAAGGCTTCTACCAGTCGTTCAAGAACGGCGAGGCGCTGTTCGAAAAGCCGTTCATGGCCAATCAGAGCGGAGTGCGCTCGGGTCTGGGACCTGTGTATATACGTACCTCGTGTGTTCACTGCCATCCCAATTACGGGCACGGCACACGTGTGCCGGAAGGAAGCTTCAACACAAATGAAATCGGCAACGGGTGCCTTTTGGTGGTGTATGATCCGGCGACCGAAGGATATGTGTCGTGGCTTGCCGGCATGCCCCAGAGTCATGCCGTGGCGCCGTTCAAGGCTCCGCTTGACGAATCCATGATCCGAGTGAAATGGCTTGAGGCGACCGACGGGTGGAACAACCGCTTTGACGACGGCGAACAGTACAGCCTGCAATATCCGGAGGTGACTATGCCCCGCGAGGCCATATATGTGGTAAACCAGGGCTACGAGCTGCCCTGCGACTATGCCGTGAAGCTCGAATCGACCATAGGAATCTACGGAACAGGGCTGATAGATGCCATTCCGGAGGCCGATATCCTGGCGCAATACCGCAAGGAAGAGGACGAGGGTCTGCTTCCCAACGGACTGAATCCGGCTTTCTTCAGCCAGGGCAACTGGAACTCGATGTATGCCAACAGCCTTCAGGGCGACGGCACCAAGTATGTGCGCCGCTTCACCTATGCGCTCTCCCGCGGTCCGCTCCAGGATGCCGCCGGCGCCAACGCCATATGGAACATCACCAATGTGACGCGATCCGACCGCAGATACCACTATCTGGACGCTGCGGGAACCTATGTGAAGTATTCGGCCAAGGATCCTGAGGTACAGGCCGGATTCGACAGCTATGTTGCCCGCATCGATCCCGACCGGCGGCACCGTTCCTACTGGGAAGGAAGCCTGGAGGAGCGTATCACCGCCTATCTCACCGACAAGAATCTCGACGTAGAGATGAGCGACGACGAATATACCGACCTTATGGTGTGGCATCGCGGTCTTGCGGTTCCGGCGGTGCGCGACATCGACGATCCCGATGTTGTGAGAGGGCGTGAGCTGTTCGGGCAGATAGGCTGTGATTACTGCCACCGTCCGAGCTGGACCACGGGGCCCGACAATATCGTTGATCCGAACCGCTTTTTCGCCGGCGACGAGCTGCCCCGCTTCCCCTATCAGAAGATATGGCCGTATACCGACATGGTGCAGCACAAGCTTCTTATGGCCAATGATATCCGCGGGGGCTGGTGCCGTACGACACCTCTGTGGGGCCGCGGACTGCACCGCAAGGTGACCGGAAGCGCTACCGCCGACCGTCTGCACGACTGCCGCGCCCGCACGACCCTCGAAGCGATCATGTGGCACGGCTATTCGCCCGAAAGCGATGCGCGGTACAGCATAGAACAATTCCGAAAGCTTCCGAAAGCCGACCGCGACGCCGTGATACGCTTTGTGGACGCCATATGATTCACGGTATGAGGCGTTTCACTCTTCTGATACATATTGCCTTGGCCATCATACTGGCCGGGGCAATTGTCACTCATTACTGCGGCATCCAGGGCGAACTGACCCTTCGGGCAGGTGAGCCGGCGGTCGGTGAATTCGTGAAGACCTCGGGGCCGGGCGAGGGGCGGCTTCCCTTTTCCGTATCGCTCGAATCGGCCGACATAGTCTTCTATTCGGGCACTACGACACCGATGGATTTCCGGAGCCGCCTCGTGATCGACGGCAAAACTGTGACCGTGTCGATGAACAAGGTGGGGCAGGCCGACGGCTGGCGGTTCTATCAGTCGGGCATAAGTCCGGATTCGAGTACGATGTCGGTGAGCTACGATCCGTGGGGTACGGGTATCACCTATTGCGGCTACGCGCTGCTTCTGGCGGGTATGGCGGGGTTCTGTTTCCAGCGCAATACGGCGTGGCGGAGCCTTTTTCGCGGCGGCCGGAAGACGGCGGCCGTCCTGCTGCTTCTCGCGGCACCGGATGCCGGGGCGGCACCGGCTGTTGAGCCGCCGGTGATGCAGCGCCCTCTCGCGGCCAGTCTGGGTAAGGTATATGTATACTGGAACGACCGCGTGTGTCCGCTCCAGACGATGGCTTATGACGTGACGAAAAAGCTATACGGGTCGGATTCGTACCGCGGGCTGACTCCCGAGCAGGTGCTTTCGGGCTGGCTGTTCTATTTCGATGCCTGGGAGCGAGACTACAGGAACCGGCGGGATAAGGCCGGGAAAGAGAAAGACAGGGCCGAGCGCGAGGCTCTTGTGCAGTGGCTCGGCACGGGCGAGGCATTCAGGATCTATCCTTACCAGACCGCGGGGGGCTATGTCGAATGGCTGTCGCTGGCGGGGCGCCGTCCGTCGAAGATGAGCCTCGAGCAATGGAAATTCATGCAGACGGGGATGCCCGGCATAAAGTCGCTTCTGCTCCAGGGCCTAAATATCGAGGCCGATCATGCCATAGGGCAGCTCAGGGCCGGACAGCTGAAGTATGGCGGCGCGGCCAATCTGCCGTCGGAGGCAAGAATGCGTGCCGAACTGTTCTATAACCGCTGTCCTGGTCTTTTTCTCCCCGGCATGATAGCCTTGCTTGCAGGTGCGTTCTGTCTCTACCGGGGCATAAAAGGGCGCCGCGGCCGGCGAGTGACAAGAATAATTACCGCTGTGGCGGTATGGTGCATGCTGATATATGTGGCATCGATGGCGGGGCTGTCGGGGTGGATAGGAGGGCATATGCCTCTGTCGAACGGGCCGGAGCTGATGCTTTTCATGAGTCTTTTCGCACTGGTCTGCGCCGTGGCCGTGAGACGGCCGATGGTGAGAGGCGCATTTCTGACCGTAGCGGCGATGACAATGTTCGTCGCCGCCATGGGTGGAAGGACGCCGCGAATAGGGCTGCTTATGCCTGTACTGACCAGTCCGCTGCTGTCGGTCCACGTGATGCTTGTGATGACCTCGTATGTTTTTTTTCTGCTTATGGCAATCCTTTCCGGAATAGGGCTGACGGTACGGAACACGGCGACCGCCGCCTATCTGTGCCGGCTCAACCGCATTATACTCGTGCCGTCGGTGTTTCTGCTTGCAGCGGGCATATTTGTCGGCGCGGTATGGGCCAACCAGTCGTGGGGGCGTTACTGGGGCTGGGATCCGAAGGAGACATGCGCGCTGGTAATGCTGGTGATATATTCGGTGCCTGTACACTGGAGCTCGCGTGCGCTCGGAGCCTTCCGGCGCCCTAAGGTGCTGCATTGGTATCTTCTGTCGGCGGTTCTGTCGGTCGTGTTCACCTATTTCGGAGCCAACTACTTTCTATCGGGTCTTCATTCGTATGCTTAGGCCGAGCGAAAGAAAAAGCCGACTTCACAGCCGACTTTTTCCCTGAGTCTAATTTGAGGCCTGTTATCCAGCAGGACACTCATTTTATTTCTATATCAACGCAAATTTAGAGAAATATTTTTAGATTTGCAAATTCTGGCAGAGGGTTTTTATGGCAATTTTGGAAATAATTTGGGAAAATGGGCGGTGATATTTGTTTATATTGAAATTCTTTTTTTAAATTTGCCATTAATCACCTTATAAAATTCATTTACCATGATAAGTCCATTAGCCCACGTCGATCCCAAGGCCAAGATAGGCAATGACGTGACCATCCATCCTTTCGCGTTCGTAGACGCCGACGTCGTGATAGGCGACGGCTGCGAGATAATGCCTTATGCCAGTGTGATACGGGGCACGACCCTCGGCAAGAGGGTGCGCGTGTTCCAGGGCGCCATTGTCGGCGCCGAGCCTCAGGATTTCCGCTGGAAGGGAAATCCGTCGTACTGCTTCATCGGCGACAATACCATAATCCGCGAGCATGTGATAGTCAACCGCGGCATATACTCGCAGGGGGGCACTTCGATCGGTTCGGGGTGCTATGTGTTCGCCGACAGCCATGTGGGGCATGACACCCGCATCGAAGACAACTGTGTGGTGGGCAACAGCGTGACCATAGCGGGCGATGTGCATATCGACAGCGGCTCGATTCTGTCGAGCGGCGTGGTGATCCACGAGAAATCGCGTCTGGGTAAGTTCGTGCTGATCAAGGGCGGCACACGTATCAGCTCGAATGTGCCTCCTTATACTATCATGGCGCACAATCCTGTGACCTACTACGGTGTGAACTCTATCGTGATGCAGAAGCACGGCGGTTTCACCGACGCGCAGATCGACGATATCGCCAAGGCTTACCGGCATATCTATCAGTGCTCTACATCGGTCTTCAATGCTCTCAAGCGCATCGAAACCGATATCGACGATACGCCGGTACGCGCTGAAATACTGAAGTTCGTGCGCGACAATAATCTCAAGCTTGCCGGCGACCGCTTCGAATCCGAATGAGCTGACGGGCTGACAGGTTTCCGAAGCCGCCATCAAAGATAAAGAGCTGCGGAGCTGCGAAATAATTTACCCGATATTTCGCAGCTACGCAGCTGTTTGGGCTTTATGATATGGCGGTGTGCTATGTGTGTTTATCGTTCTCCACCTTTGATATACACCATTATAATACAACAAGCCGCAGGGATGGTCTCTGCGGCTTGTTGTATATAGCGAGCAAATAGTTTTATGATTGCAGGCCTTTTTCGTATTCTGCCATTATTCGTTCAATGTCTTTTTTTAGTTCAGGTATATGGCGAATCACCAGACTCCATAGGAAATCAGCCTGTACATTGTCATAAGCATGTATGATTCGGTTGCGAGTGTCAATAATAGCCCTTGCATTGGGAATTATCACAGATGAATCGGTTTTTCTAATTCTGTTTATGGCTTCGCCCATGATTTCGACTTTTCGTTCGACTACACATCTGCGCATTATATCTTTCTCAAATATATCGAATCTGTGAGGAAAGTCCACAAAGCAACTTTGCATATCGTTGATTGCGTCTAATATGTCTTGCAGATATGCCAATACATCTTCATTAGCCATAGATAAGTTGCTTTGTGCGGTTTACACTGGCTATGAAATATTTGTTTCGTAATCCTTTCTCCTCAATGAGGTCGACTTTACGGTTAAACAATAGTTCCAATGCATCCCGCAGTCCGAAATAATTGCTGACGTAGTCGAACTTATCATGGTCGATAGGTTCGAAATCGACAAGCAGGTCTACATCGCTGTTGTCGTTGAATTTATCGGTGAGAATAGAACCGAAAACCGACAATGACTTGACCCTATGCTTTTTGCAAAGGTCAAAGATTCGTTGCAGATTCAGTTCTATTAACTTCATAGATTGTTGTATTACAATCGCAAAGATAGCAATTCTTTCTGATATATAAACAGATGGGCCCGGAAAAGAGTTGCGATGAGTGTTAGGGGTGGGATCAGAGGGCGACTGTGAGGGGTGTGCCGGTGTAGCGGAGGGTGCGGTCGCCGGCGGGGGTAGTGACGATGAAGTCGCAGGGGCGGAAGGCGTGGCCTTTTTCAATTGTCAGGAGGCGGTCTTTCTCGGACCAGCGGATGAGACAACGGGTGAAGCGTCCGTTCTCGAAGTCGTAGCCGTCTCCGTCGTCATAGTAGAAATCGAAGGCGGCATCTGCTCCGGGATATATCTGCAGTCTCATGGGGAATGCGGACCGGGCGGCAGTGTATTCACATGGCCCTACAGTAGGGATGACGCTTCCTGCCCGGACGAAAATATAAGGAGCTGCGGAGTTGCGAAATAATCTCGGTGATATTTCGCAGCTACGCAGCTTTTCTTTTTTTTAGCGTGATCTTTATACCCGTGCTGCGCGCACCTACGGTGCGCTTGCGCGGGCCTATTATTGTCAGGGCTGCTCCGCAGCATATGTGCCGCTACGCGGCTGTTTGGGCTGACGGGCTTTGATATACTGCCGTTATAATACAACAAGCCGCAGGGTGGTCTCTGCGGCTTGCGTTTTGTGTGGAGAGCGACAAACGGGGCTCGAACCCGCGACCCTCAGCTTGGGAAGCTGATGCTCTACCAACTG
>ERZ836877.4802-NODE-4802-length-13458-cov-8.530627_pt1 | contig 13458 bp, 9 predicted proteins | sample MGYA00519469_ERZ836877 | MGnify/ENA primary metagenome ERZ836877 (study PRJEB31850, sample SAMEA3708809) | human gut metagenome | biome: human gut; feature: human-associated habitat; material: faeces | place: China | collected 2014 ... | reverse complement strand
TTCCTTCGACTTTCCAGCGGTAGCGATAATGAATGCACCTCCAAACAAAATCCATTTTGTTGCAATATTTGGCATAGAAAACGCGGCCGCCCATTTTCAGGACAGCCGCGCAAAAATTCACTCAAAGCCGCAGTCCACTCATAATGAACTGCCTTCAGGTATAGCCCGGGGGATCTTTCCCTCGCAAGGCGAGCGCGGCACAGGCCGTAGCTGCTTTCTTTACTCGGTTATTCTACCACAGGCAGAAAGCACTGTCAAGCACTTTTTATGCGTTTTGCGGGAAAAATATGACTTTTCCGAAAAGCAGGCCATCAGGGAGCAGCATCTGCCCGGGCATCGGTGCCGCCCACTCCGGCAGGATGACGCGAAGCCATGGTCTAAAGTGTAGGCTGCAATTAAAATCGACCAAAAAGCCTTAACGGGAAGTGCGAGGGCTTCTCACGCTGGATGGACTGGCGAGCGGAAGCAGGACGGAGTGGGCGGCACCGACGTTCTCCTACGCTTCGATCAGCCTCCCCAGCTCCAGCGAGTAGATGCCCTTATACGTTACCTTCTTCGGCGCAAAGCGCTTATCGATGGCAAGGGCATAGAGGTTCAGCTGCGGGCGGTAGGCCCGCAGGAAGTCCGCTTCGGTCTTGCGGCGGTCGGTCTTGTAATCCAGCAGTTCCAGATGGTCTGGGAACACCAGCACAAGGTCTGCAATGCCCTGCACCAGCACCTGCTCATCCTGCACGGCGGCGGCTTCCTGCGCGGAAGCTCCCTGTGCCGTCAGCACGGCCGACGCGGGCAGCGCCGTGATGAAGGCCAGCTCCCGCAGCACCTTTTCGGCTGCGCAGATCTTTGCAAAGGCTTCGCTCTCGGCAAAGCGGCGGATGCGGCCTGCATTGAGTTTTTCCGCAATTTCCGGGGCCACCAGCCGGGTGTCCACCTGCCGCTGGCGCTCTGCAAGGATGGCTTCCTCCAGCGTGCCCGCCGCTTTGGCAGCAGCAAGGGAGGCAAAGTCCGCATGTTCCAGAAAAGCGTGCAGAGCCGTGCCCATCTCGGCGGCGGTCAGGCCGTCCTTGGAGAGAAAGGCAGGGCGTTCCAGCGTGGTCTGCTCGGCCTTGTGCACGATGCTGGTCACGCTGACCTTGGCGGGCACCGCAGCCAGTTTTGCCGCCGGATATCGCCATGCAAAGCCCTCCTGCAGCTGAGCCACCAATGCTGGGTCTGCCGGGACAGGCTCTGCCGCTTCCGGTTCCTGTTCCGGTGTTTCCGGCTCCGGCTGAGCTTCCTGCACCGTGACCATGATCTCGCTTTCCGTAAACACAAAGGGCAGTTCCAGATCTCCTGCCAGCCGCCGCAGCGGCCCGCCGAAGGGATGCACCAGCAGTGCTGCACGCAGCCAGTCGGCAAAGCTGCCCGCCTGCTGGTTCAGCGTTTCTCCCGCGCCCGCAGCAAGGAATGCTGCCGCCTTGGCAAAAGGATTGCCGGTCTTGGTCATGCCCAGCGGCACCGTGAGGATCAGCTTATCCTGTGCACGGGTGAGCGCCACATATAAAAGGCGCATCTGCTCGCTGCGCGTTTCCTGTGCATGGACGCTGGCAAGAGCAGCGTAGGCTGCAGTCTTGTACATGCTCTCGCCCTGTTCCGGGCGCAGGCGCAGGCCCGCGCCGTATTCCCGGTGCAGCAGCACCGGCTGGTAAGTGTCGCTCAGGTTGAAGTGCCGGGCCGTGTCGCCCACGAACACCACCGGGAACTGCAGACCCTTGGAGCGGTGGATGGTCATGATGGTCACACAGCCAGGCCGCGCACCGCCGGGCACAGTGTCCTGCCCGGTAGAACCGGCCTGCGCCGCCGCGTCGATGGCACGCACCAGCGCCGAGATGCCGTTTGCACCGGTCTGTGCACAGAAAGCCGCAAAGCGCCGGGCATCTTCCCGGCGGTGCGCACCGTTTTCCAGTACGCCCAGCGCAGCAAGATAGCCGGTGGAGACAAAGATCTCTTCCAGCAGCTGTTCTGCCGGGGCACTGCGGGCCATGCGCCGCAGTGCGGTGAGTCGGTCATAAAAGTCTTTCATCTTTCGGGTGAACGGAGTTTCATCACCATTCTGCACCACCTGCAGCACTGCGCCGTACAGACTCATGCGGGAAGCCCTTTTGCCCGTTTCCTTCGCGCCCTGTTCCTCCTGCGCCTTTTTCTGCATTGCGGCGCTCTGGGCACGCAGGCGTACAAGGTCGTCGTCCGTAAAGCCGAACATCGGCCCCAGCATGGCGGCGGCAAGGTAGATATCCTGCGCCGGGTTGTCGATGACCTTCAAAAGCGAGATCAGCGGCCGGATGTGCGCTGCTTCCATCAGGTTTTCGCGCGCATCCGCATACACCGGGATGCCCCGGGCCGTGAGCGCTTCCTCATAAGCGAGGAAGTCGCCGCGCGCCGCCAGCAGGATGCAGCAATCCTCGTACTGCACCGGGCGGGTGGAGCCGCCGTCCCGCACCTGCTCCCCGGAGGCCATCAGGGCTTCGATCTTCCGGGCGATGCACTCTGCGTCCGTCTCGGCGGTGTCGTCGGGCAGGAAGCAGGCCTCCACGCTGCCTGCATATTCGCCCGGTGCGCCGCAGACCAGCCGCTGACCGTCGCCGTAGGCCGTATCGCCCAGGGCGGGGGTCATGAGCTGCTCAAACAGGAAGTTGATGCCCCGCACCACTTCCGGCGCACTGCGGAAGTTCGCATCCAGCGCCAGCAGCGCATTCTGGCCGGGCGTCCCTTCCGCCGGGCGGGGGCGGGCCGCGCCGCCGGGCAGGAGCGGCCAGGCATCCAGCTTTTCCCGGAAGATGCTGGGGTCTGCCTGCCGGAAGCGGTAGATGCTCTGTTTCAGATCGCCCACAAGGAAGAGGTCGTCCCCGGCGGGCGAAGCCAGACAGCGGTAGAGTGTGTCCTGTAAAGCGTTGGTGTCCTGATACTCGTCCACCATGACGGCCGCATAGTTCTGCCGGATGGTCTCGCAGAGCGGGGTGGGGGTGCCGTCCGGGCTGCGGAGGAGCCGGAGCGCCTGATGCTCGAAGTCACTGAACTCCAGCAGCTTCCGCTCCTGCTTTTTGGCCGCAAAGCGGGCATCGAACGCCCGCACGGCGGCAAACAGGGCCCGCAGGCGGGGCAGGGCGGCGGCGCGGTCGGCTTCGGCCTCGTCTTCACTGCAAGAGATCAGTTCCAGAATCTGCCCGAACAGCGCAGCCGCTTCGTCGGCGCGGGTCTTGACGGCGGCTTTGTGCTCTCCGGTCAGCCGCTTTTTCATTCCCTTCAGGCCGGGCATCGGCTCCATGCCGAGCACATAGGGGGTGAGCCGGTCGTAGAGCGGGGTCCACTCCCCTGCTTCGGCTAGCCGCTCCACTTCGCCCAGCAGCGCAGCGGCCGCTTCGAGCCGTTCCAGCGGTTCGGCGAATTTATCGTTGACGCCTGCCACGGCCTTAGTGCGGGCGGCATCGGTCTTTCCTTTATTCTCGGCCTCGATGCGGGCCAGGACAAGGTCTTCTTTGCAGTCGTTCCAGGCGGCGCAGAACAGCTCCCGCCCGGCTCTGGCAGTGCGGGCCGCCTCGGCCAGCAGCAGGTCGTGCCAGCAGGTCGCATCGAATCCATGCCCGGCCTGCCACGGTTCCAGAAATTCATCCAGCTTGCGGTCGTAGTCGGGCAGGGCACGGAGAAAATCGTAGACGTGCAGGATGGTATCCCCGGCGGCTTTGTCGCTGCGGCCCTTGCCGTAGAGGTCTGCAAAGGCGCAGAAATCCGGGTCGGCATAGGCCTGTTCCAGCGTTTCGGCCAGCGCCGCCGCGCGCAGGGCCGCCACACTGCCGGGGTCGGCGGGGGAAAAGTCCGGCGGGATATCGAGCGCCTGGAAGTGCTTGCGCAGAAGGTCCAGGCAGAACGCATCAATGGTGCAGATGGGGGCGCGCTGCAGCAGCATCCGCTGGCGGCGCAGAGCCGTGTTGCCGGGTTCGGCCTGGCTGCGGCGGAGCAGTGCCTGCCCGATGCGGGCCCGCAGCTCAGCTGCGGCCGCGTTCGTAAAGGTGACGATGAGCAGTTTGTCGGCGTCGATGGAGCATTCCGGATCGGTGATGAGCCGGACGGCGCGTTCGGTCAGCACCGCCGTCTTGCCGCTGCCCGCAGCCGCACTGACCAGCAGCGCACCGCCCCGGTCGTCGATGGCGGCCTGCTGGGCGGCTGTCCATTTGGTTTCACTCACGGCTGTTCCTCCTTTCCTTCTTCCGACGGGGTCTCAGGGACTTCAAAAGGCTTGGCCGGGGCATCCAGTGCCCGCTCGCCGATGCCGTTCTCGTGGCAGCAGATAAAGCTGTAATCGCACCACAGGCAGGGGCTTCGGCCCGTGACCAGCGGTTCGGCGGCGATCTGCCCGCCGTAGAGCTGCTCGCCCATCCGGGTCACGAGGTCGTCCAGATGCAGCCGGATGCGGTCGAGCTTGGCGCTGTCGGCGCGTTTGTCCTTCTGATAGGGGCTTGGCACGCCGCGCAGATACGAGAAGGGCAGATACCGCCCCGTCTCGTCGGCGTCCATGGCGCGGAACAGCTTCTGCTCGTCCCGCACCAGGCCGTCCAGCTTGTATTCCACACTGCGGGCTGCGTTGGCGCGGGTGGTGTTCTCCGGGGCCGGGTCGGCCAGCAGATACAGAACGCCCGCCGGTTCCGCCCCGGTAAAGCGGCCGCTGCCGTCCCGCGTCAGGCTGAACAGATACAGCAGCATCTGGCAGTCGAGGCCGCAGTAGACCTCCTTCAGGTCCAGTTTTTTGCTGCCGGTCTTGTAGTCCACGACCCGCACCCAGCGGGTGCCATCCTCCTCGACCCATTCATCGGCGCGGTCCACGGTGCCCACCAGCTGGACGGTCCGCCCATCCGAGAGGTGATAGGTCTGGGCGCGGACGCCGTCCCCGCCGCTGCCGATCTTCAGCTCGCAGGCCACAGGCCGGAAGCTGGACTGGCGCTGTTCATCCCGCAGGTAGCACAGCAGGCTCGCCATACTCTTTTTCAGGCGGGAGAGCAGGTAGGCAAAGCGGGCTGTGTCTTCGGGCAGATAGCGGCGGGCGTATTCGTCCACCAGCAGCCCCGCCAGCTCCGCCATGGCGTCGTCGTCCAGCTCGATGAAGGGGGCCAGCATGGCGGCGCAGGGGTTGTCCGGCGCAGGGTCCGGGTCCAGTGCCATCTGCAGCACCCAGTGCATCAAGCTGCCGCTCTGGTCAGCCGAAAGCTCGGCCCGGCGGCGGGGGCGCAGGCCCAGTACGTACTGCAAAAAGTAGCCGTACCGGCAGGTATAATATTTTTCCAGCTGGCTCGGCGAGATGCGCAGCCGCCGGCCCAACAGTTCTTCCAGTGCATCCAGGTCGCTGACCTGCCGGGGTGAAGCGTCCGCCATCCGGCGCAGCAGCTTCAGGCCCTCCGGCTCCTCGCCGCCGGGGGTGCGCAGAGCCTCGGTCAGGCTGGCGCGTTCTGTTCCGGTCAGGGGCCAGCCGCCGCCCAGGCAGTCGAGGCCGTCGGCGGGGGTCGCGGCCAGGTCGGGCAGAGCCAGCTCCGGCGGGGCCGGTTCCAGCGCCTCCACGATCGGCTCCAACGCCGCGCAGAGGGTCTGCCCCTGCCCCTTGGGCCAGCTCAGCCACAGCCCTCTGGCCGGGGCGGTGAGCGCCTTATAGAAGCAGACCTGCTCGCGGACCACCCGGTTCTCAAAGCAGTCGGGCAGGTCGATCTTCTGCGCCATCAGGGCGTCGCGGTCGGCGTGGGTCAGCAGGCCCGTCTCGCCGGGGGCCGTGGGGAACTCGCCCTCGGCAAGGCCCAGCACGAAGACATAGTCTGGCTCGTCCAGCCGCATCTTGCCCGCGCTGGCCAGCACCACGGCATCCAGCGTCTGCGGGATATGCCCCAGGTCGGACGAACGCAGCAGCAGCCCGAACAGGTCTTCGTATTCGGCCACCGTCACGGTCTGCTCGCCCAGCAGGCGGGCCATCTCGTCCAGCAGCTCCATGACCACGTTCCACTCGCGGGCGGCCTCTTCCGCCACCGGGATGCCCCGCGCCGCTCGGATGGCTTCCACCTGCGCCGCCTGCTGCTCCTCTGCGCCCAGCTCTCTGAGGCAGAAGTAGAGCGCGCGGCTGATGGCCTCGGCGTTGGCGTTCCGCACCTTGCCGCGCAGAGCATCGGCGGCGTTCACCAGCAGAGCGCGGGCCTTTTCGGCATCGGACAGATTCCGGGCGTCCTCTTCGGTCAGCTCCCGATCGCCGAAGCCTTTGGGGTCGTTCCGGAACGCTGCCCGCCATGCCGCCGCATTGGGCGACCAGGTATAGGCGTAGTTTTCGAGGGCGCAGACCTCTTCTTCGGTCAGGGCGCACAGGCCCGTTTTGGCCAGCGTGGTCAGATTCTCGGTCAGGTCGGCCCCGCGGGCCAGCGCCAGCAGTGCCCGGACCGCCGTGGCCGGGGCGCTGAACTCCGGGGTAGTCGGCTCATCGCAGTAGAGCGGGATGCCCGCCATCCGGAACTCATACCGCACAGCGGCGCGGTACTTGCCGATGTCGCGGCAGACCACCGCGATCCTGCCGCACCGCACCCCCTGCCGCATCAGGCGGCGGATGGCACCGGCGGCGGCGCGGGCCTCCTCTTCCCGGCTGGGCGCAGCAAACAGCCGCACCTCGTCCGCCGGCGCTTCCAGCGGTGCACAGGTGCCGGTCTCCAGCAGCGCAGTCACTGCCGCAAGGCCGGGGGCCTCGGTGTGCCGCAGGTCCCGCCGGAGCAGCTGGGGCGCAGCCACCTCGGCCCCATTTTTGCGGGCCAGCTGGCGCAGCTGCGCGGCCACCTGCTTGGCCCCCGAAAACAGGCTCACATCGCCGGGCACGAGCGGTGCCCCATCGTCGCACAGGGCCACCGTCACCCTGGGCAGAGCGGCCAGCAGCGCCCCCAGCAGCCGCTTTTTGGGCGCGTTGAAGGTATCGAACTCGTCGATGAAGACCTCCCGCTCCTGCAAAAATCCCGGCACTGCGCCGCAAGCCAGCGCCTCTTCGAGCCGCGCTCCGGCCAGCTCCAGCCGGTCGGCGGGGTCCATGCCGCTGCGGGCGAGCAGGGTCTCGTAGCCCTGAAAGATCAGGGCCAGCTCCCCCAGTTTGCCGCTCTCGGCTCCGCAGCCTTTGGCAAGGTCGGCCAGCTGCTGGCCGGACAGGCCCGCGCTCTTGAGCTCGTCGATGGTCTCGGCGGCCATCTGGCAGAACGCTGCGCTCCGCCGGTTGCGGTAGTAGTAATGGACGTTTTCCTGCAATTCCTCCAGTGCGCGGCGCACCAGCACAGCGCGGCCTGCGTCCGAAAGGGTCTGCACGGCTGCGCCGCCCTCCACGGACAGGATCTTCTCGGCCAGGCTCGTGAACGAAAAGCTCTCCACCATGCCGGAAAGCGCATCGCCCAGTTCGCGGTAGATGCGCCCCTCGGTGGAGGAGGTGAACTGTTCCGGCACCAGCAGGATGCTCTTCTGACCCGCCTCAGCGCGGGCACGGATGCGGTGATACAGCAGCGTCGTCTTGCCGCTGCCCGACCCGCCTAAGACCAGTTGTAACATAAAAACCTCTCTTTGCTTGCCTGCCCTCTCCCTCTCCGTCATCGCTGCGCGATGCCACCTCTCCCGGAGGGAGAGGCATTGGCAGGCCGTTTTTGGCTGTGCTGGATGAGCAAAGCCCGTTCCTGCACAGCCTGCTGGGCTCCGCTCTCGCGGTCAGCGGCTGACTGCCCATGAGAACAGGGCCCGACTGTGCGGGAGCCGCAAGGCGACAGCTCACAGACCTGCCCGGCCCGCCAGTGGCTCCCCCTTTGGGGGAGCTGGCGCGAAGCGCCTGAGAGGGTGTGACCTGCTCTTATTGTAACACAAAATTGCAAGAACATCTATTCTGTGATACACTGGAGAAAACCGAATGGGAAAGGATGCCATTATGAAGATATTAGCCGTTGACTATGGAGCCAGCCGCACCGGCCTTGCCACCTGCGACGCCTCCGAATTCCTCACCACCGCCATCACGCCGCAGATTACCCTGAAAGCCCGCCCGAAGGTGGCGGCGCGGGTGTGCGAGATCGCCGCCGAGATTCATGCCGAGCTCATCGTGGTGGGCCTGCCGCTGAACATGGACGGCACCGAGGGCGAGCGCGCCGAAAAGAGCCGGAAACTGGCCAAGACGCTGCAGATCTGGAGCGGCCTGCCCGTCCGGATGTGGGACGAACGGCAGTCCACCTGCGAAGCCGCCGATATCCTCTCCGAGACCGGCACCTTCGGCGCCCGGCGGAAAGAGATCCTCGACTCCGTCAGCGCCACCGTCATCCTCGAAGATTACCTTGCCTGGCGCAAAGAGCACCCCGGCGAGATCTGAGCAGCAAAAAAGGCTCCCACTGCCACGGGAGCCTTTTTGCATTGCGCAGTTGTTATTGATATGTCTCGATGCTGACGCTGTGGATGGTGATGGCCTCGGTGGGCTTCTGGTTCTCATCCACCGCCGTCTGGGCGATGTTGTCCACGATGTCCATCCCCTCGTACACCTGGCCGAAGACGGTGTCGGTGTAGTCGAGGTAGGGTGCGCCGCCCGCCGTCTGGTAGGCGGCCACGACCTCGGCGCGATAGGAGGCCGCGTTCATCTGGTCCACAAGCTCCTGCGTCACGGAATCGCCGCCGGGCAGCGACTCCATCACATAAAAGACGCTGGCGCACTGGCCGGAGGCATCCGTGGCCGCACACAGCGCCCCGGCGTAGTGATGGAGCCGGTCGGTGGCCTCAATGGGGTAGCGGCTGCCGTTCCAGATGGTAGCGCCTTTTCCATCAGCCCCCTGCCCGGCCTCGACGAGAAATTCGTTCTCGACGCGGGAAACGGTCAGGCCGTTGTAGTACCCCGCCTGCGCAAGGCCGATGAAGTTGTCGCAAGCCTGCGGGGCCAGCGTGGGGAAAAGCACGGCCTTGAACACACCCGCCGAGGTATCGAACACCGCGATGGTGTCGCCCGCCGCCGGGTGGGTGAACTGCACCTCGGCGGACTCCACCGCCGGGCGGGAGATGGATTTCGGCCCCGAAGTGCCGCTGAGCTTGTCCTTGAGCGAACAACCCGTCAGCGCCACACAGCCCAGGAGCGCCAGCACCGCCAGCGCTTTTTTATAAAAACGATTCATAACTCTGACCTCTCGGTGAATAGCATAGTAACAGCTTCCCGCTCGCCCGGAACCGAGCAGGCGGTACACAGAGTTCAGTATAGCATATTTCTGCGCCGGATGCGAGAGGGAAATGCGTGAAAATTTGTCCGCAGATTTCTGTGCGAAAAACATCTTGACGAGCGGGCAAAAAAACGCTACACTATAAGCACAGCAAGGGCCTGTGGGAGCACAGAAAGCCCCGGCTGCCCCAACTTTATTTTTCGTTTGTAACAGGAGAACGTATCTTATGGCAGAAGAGATCAAGAACCTGAACGCCGAAGAGGAATATCAGCCCGATCTGATGACCCTTGAGGACGAGGACGGCAACGAAGTCACCTTTGAGGTGATCGACGCGCTGGACCATAAGGGCGTGCACTATATGGCCGTCGTGGAATACGCCGAGGACGAGGAAGACGTGAACGAGGATGCTCAGCTCGTCATCCTGAGCGTCGGCGAGGACAGCGAGGGCGAATATCTGGATGTCGTGGAAGACGACGAGACCCTGCTGGAAGTCAGCAAGCTGTTCGAGAAGCGGCTGAGCGACCAGTTCGAGATCGAGTAAGTTTTTCAGACGATTGACCCGTGCAAAACTTCCTGCCCGGCTCGATTTGTTGCGGTTTATATGATCCTACTAATCATTCAACGGGAGCCCGGCGTTCGCCGGTGGATTGCAGACCTCCCCGCTGTGGGCTCGACCCCAGAGGTTCGATGAGGAAGCGTGAATCCGGAGACAGGGCACCCACCTGTCCGCAAGGGTAGGTTTGATTGCCGCAGACGACCGGGCGGGATCTTTTTATAGGGACTTCATCCACCGCTGTCCTCTGCCAGGAGGAACAGTGTGTGGATTTTTTTATATTCCGGTTTGAACCTCTCCGTCATTGCTTCGCAATGCCACCTCTCCTGATAGGAGAGGCCTTGGCAGTCGGATGCAGCTTTCTGGATACGCCAGAGGCTCTCCTATTAGGAGAGCTGGCGAGCCGCAGGCTCGACTGAGAGGTTGATATTGTATAAAACAGCCATTGTGGAAGGATGTGCAATTGCGGCATGAAGTCTGAGCATCTGGTGGGGACGAACATCCCCCGATTCACCTACGACACCCCCACGGTGCCGGAAAACGATTTTTATGCCCTGTGCGAGGGCAGCCGGCCCCTGTGCATGATCTTCCTGCCGGGGTTCGACCATCCCGTCAGCCGTGAGTACATCACCCGCTACCTCAAGACCCTGCCCGCCCTCAAGGGCGCACGGCTGGCCTGCGTGGTGCGGTCCAGCGCCAAGGCGGTGGCCACGGCCACCCGCGGGTCGGAGTTTCCCTTCCCGGTCATCTGCGACGGGCCGGGCGTGCTGTACGGCTATCTGGGCGTGGAGCAGACCCGCGGCCTGCTGAGCTGGAGCTTCGCGGCCCAGAAGATCTACAAGGCCGCCAAAGATGCCGGTTATCACTACGACAAGTCTGCCCCGCAGATCCTGCCGCTGACGCTGGTGGTGGGCCCGATGGGCAGGATCCTGTTCACCCATTCCGGCCGCAGCCAGACCGACCTGCCCGAAGACTGCGCCGCCATCCACGAGGTCGTCCGGGCCGTGGAGGCAGCTACCGTTCAGGCCCGCACCGACGCGAACCCCCACTGCTCCGACGAGACCCTGACCTTGCCCGACCTGATGGGCTGGGATGACGGGACCTGACCCAGCAAAAGAGCCACGGCTGCGGCCGTGGCCCTTTTTTGTTCGTCTCACTCGATGTCGTCGTCCGTGAACAAGCCCGGAATGCCGCAGACTGCGGCGATGCCGACCACGGTGAAGACGATGCGGGACCAGATGGAGCTGCTGCCACCCAGCAGCCACCCCACAAAATCGAACTGGAACAGCCCGACCAGGCCCCAGTTGATGCCGCCGATGATCATCAAGATCAGGCACACTTTATAAAAGGTCTGCACGAAAAGACCCCCTTTCCTTTGGGAATAGCATTTCCCAGGAAAGAGGGTCTTATTCCGTTTTGCGTTACAGCATCCACTTCGGGGCGGTGACCCGTGCACCGCCCTTGTCGGGCTGGGCCACATAGACCTGCGGCCAGCGGGTCTTCAGGGCCGCAGCCGCCGTGCGGGCTTCGGCCTCGCTGGCAAAGATGCCGAACACCGCCGCGCCGCTGCCGGTCATCAGGGCCGTGAGCGCACCGTGTTCGCAGAGCGCAGCCTTGATGGCCTCATTGTCCTTGGCACCGCTGCACTCTTCCAGCGCGTTGCCTGCGGCGGCGCAGACGGCGGCCAGATCTTCGGCGCGGATCGCGGCTTCCTGCGCCTCGCAGTCGGGGTGGCGGCTGCTGCCCACCCGGTCATAGGCCGCAAAGGCCTCCGGGGTCGAGACACCGTAGTCCGGCATGACCACCGTGAACCAGCAGTCCGGGCAGGGCGGCAGAGCTTTCATCACATCGCCCACGCCCTGCACCCGGCAGGTGCCGCCCATGAGGGCAAACGGTACATCGGCACCGATTTTGGCACCCAGCGCGCAGAGCTCGCTCATGGACAGATGTGCCCCATACAGAGCATTCAAGCCCACGAGGACGGCGGCGGCATCCGCACTGCCGCCCGCCATACCGGCCCGCACGGGCACGTTCTTATAGATGGTGATGTCCACGCCCGCCAGCAGGCCGGTGTAGCGGAAGAACGCGATGGCCGCCTTGATGGCGGTGTTGCTGTCGTTGGCGGCGACCGGGCTTCCGGGCAGAGAGAGGTTCAGGCTGCTGCTGCGGGCCAGCACCACCTTTTCATACAGGGTGATGGCCTGCATGGTCATGTCAAGGTCGTGGTATCCGTTGGGCAGAGTACCCACCACGTCCAGCGCCAGATTCAGCTTGGCAGGGGCCAGAACGGTCACGCGGTTCAGTTTTGCCATTTTCAACTCTCCTCACTGCGGCATTGCGATGCCGTTTTCCTCCAAAAAGGCGCGGATGCGCTTCATGGCTTCGGTCAGATGCTCCACCGAGTACGCATACGACACGCGGCAGTACCCCTCGCCGGAAGCGCCAAAAGCATCGCCGGGCACCAGTGCCACGTGCTTCTGCTCCAGCAGCCGGGTGCAGAACTCCTGGCTGGTCATCCCGGTGGACTTGATGCAGGGGAAGGCGTAGAACGCGCCCCGCGGCTCAAAACAGGTCAGGCCCATGGCGTTGAAGCCCTTCACCACCAGACGGCGGCGCATGTTGTACTCATCCCGCATCCGGTCGATCTCGCCGTCGCAGTCCTTCAGGGCCGTGATGGCGGCATACTGGCTGGTGGTGGGGGCGCTCATGATGGCGCTCTGGTGGATCTTGGTCATGATCTTGATGATGGGAGCCGGGCCGCAGGCATAGCCCAGACGCCAGCCGGTCATCGCATAGCTCTTGGAGAAGCCGTTCACCACGATGGTCCGCTCGGCCATGCCGGGCAGGGTGGCAATGGAGACGTGCGGCCGCAGGCCGTAGTTCAGCTCGGCGTAGATCTCATCCGACAGCACCAGAACGTTCGTATCCCGCAGAACGTCCGCGATTGCTTCGAGGTCTTCCTTCTCCATCACGGCACCGGTGGGGTTGTTCGGGAACGGCATGATGAGCAGCTTGGTCCTGGGGGTGATGGCCGCCTTCAGGGCCTCCGGGCGGAGGCGGAACTCATCCTCCTGGCGGCAGGCCACATGGACCGGCACACCGCCTGACAGGGTGGTGATGGGCTCATAGCAGACAAAGCACGGCTCCGGGATGACGACCTCATCCCCCGGCTGCACCACGGTGCGGATGCACATATCAATGGCCTCGCTGCCGCCCACGGTGACCAGCACCTGGCTCAGCGGGTCGTAGTGCAGGTTCATCCGGCGCTCCAGATAGCGGCAGATCTCTGCGCGCAGCTCCTTCAGGCCCGCATTGGCGGTATAGCGGGTGCGGCCGTGTTCCAGGCTCTCGATGCCGGCCTCGCGCACGGACCAGGGCGTTTTGAAATCCGGTTCGCCGACGCCCAGGCTGATGCACTCCGGCATATCGGCGGCAAGGTCGAAGAATTTGCGGATGCCGGAGGGGCGCATGGCCGCAGCGGCAGGCGCGATCAGTTTATCGTAATCCATCACAGCACGGTGCACTCTCTTTCATCGATTTCTTCGTCCTGATACAGACGGCCCTCTTTTTTGTAGGTGCGGAGCACGAAATGGGTGGCCGTGGACAGCACATCGTCCAGCGGCGACAGCCGCTTTGCCACAAAGAGGGCGATCTCCTGGAAGGTCTGGCCCTTGATGACCAGCTGCAGGTCGTAGCCGC
>ERZ836877.4794-NODE-4794-length-13480-cov-2.266145_pt1 | contig 13480 bp, 12 predicted proteins | sample MGYA00519469_ERZ836877 | MGnify/ENA primary metagenome ERZ836877 (study PRJEB31850, sample SAMEA3708809) | human gut metagenome | biome: human gut; feature: human-associated habitat; material: faeces | place: China | collected 2014 ... | reverse complement strand
GTCGCTTTGACAGTTATCTCACAGAGGAAGAAATATTGCGTATGGCAAGTGCTACAATCGACGCATACACCATTACCGGCACTCGTATTTATACCACACGCTATGTGGAACAAAATCTTCAGAATCCTGCAACACCCAATTATCTTGTTAAACAAGAAACCATTGACCTGATCAACTCGGATCCAAATGTTTTGGACAAGGCCCAGGAAACACTCAACAAATTTGCCCGTCTTGAACTGGAAGAACGTATAGGTGATCTTTCGTCTGACCAGCTGACTGCTGTTGCGAAAGGACACGGACTTGAGGATACCGCACAGGGACAGTCTTTTGTTTCCGGTTCCGATACAGACACCAATAATGAGGATGCTACATCCGAGACAGAAGAATCTTCTGAGGAATACACGGACGTTCAACCCTCAAACAAGAATCTCACTGATGATGCGGAGTCTGTTAAAACAAAGACCATCTTATCAGATCAGACTTCCAAAACTACCACCCAGGCACCTGCCGAAACTTCACAGGAGGTAGAATAAATGGCAAAGCAACTGATACAACCACAAATTCCTTCTCTTATTTCAGTATTAGATGGCGAGTCCAGACCGGATATCCCGTATTATATTGCAACAATGATTTCAAACACTTTCCGGAAAAAAGTTTTACTGATTGATAATTCAGAGCATGCCATGCTATACAACGCCATTCCGGATTCCCATACCGGAGAGATTAAGAAAGACGGTATGCTTTATGTCATGGCTGCTGTCGCCTATTCTCCGGACTTCATGCGTCGCTTTGACACATGCATCTGTTACCATGGCACATATGCTTCATCACTCCTCTGGGACAAAAGCGATATCCACCTTGTATTGACAGGATATCAGCCAGATGCCTTTGAACGGTTTCGTTATGAAGCAAATAATCCGATTGCCTCCATGGATCTTGAGAAAGACTTTGTTTTTTTCCTTGATCATGTCACAAACAAAGTAAATGCTGAAAATATCTTAAAGAAAGAAAAGCTGCTTACCTCGGACAAGTCTATTCCATACGTTGAACTGCCCATTGATGAAGCGGATCGCATCTGTATGTTGTCTTTATTATATAACGGCTACCAGGATGCCAAGGCTGCAGGGAAAGAGCTTTACAGTGCAATCACTGGTCTGATCAGCGTTATAACGAAAGTCCCGTTGGCACAGTTGAAAAAAATTCGGAGGTAATCATGATATATTCGATCACAGGATGGGATCTATGCGAGAACGGAGCAGCCAAGGTTACTGCCTTGTTTTCCGCCTATACAGCACTTGCCTTACATAAAAGCACGCTCGTCTTGCAGCTGACAAACCCACGCAAAACCACAGTAGAAAATATCCTTGTTGGAAAGCAGCTGCAAATTAACAGTATTGACGCTCTTGACTATACATACGCTGAAGAGGGAGTGGATGCGCTTTTAAGAAATGCCAAGTACGGCACGTTAACGGAAGAGACGATTGCAGACGCTGTAACTCCGCTTTTACACAAAGAAAAATTACTTGATATCGCCAAGCCATCTCGCAAAGCAGATTTCGAGTTGGAAATGGAAGAGGATATGGAAACCGTCATATCCTGTATTCAGATGCTGAACAAATATTATGAAATGATCTACATACTGCTCCCGGAGCAAAACCGTAACTTCTGCAATACTTTATATGAGGCGTTAGAAGACCATAATATCAAATGTGTCGCACAGGGAATTCCAGCAAGGGCTGCGTATAATAAAAACTTTACATTTGTTGTCTCTGATTACGAGCCACGCAGCACCTATAGTGCAGCATATATCAAGAAACAACTGGGTGTAAAATCCCTTTTCTATTTCACCCGCAATATAGCTTTCAATGATGCTGCCATCGGTGGAACGGTACTGGAGTTCGTCCAGAAGAACTTCCACGACGATAAGTCCGATGATAATTACTATCTTTTTGAGTGTCTACGACAATTCTTTTCCCATGGGAAGCCGGCATCTGGGGACGCGAAATATGAGGAAGAAGAACAGGAAGCTGCGTTACGGCTGATATTAAAATGTCATGTTCCGGTTGTTCTGGAAGCTGTCGATGATCAGTTAAATGTGGAAATAGAAAAAAAGAAAAGACTTTTTAGATCTCCACTGGAAACGCTTATTGTAGACAGAAAAGAGAACTTCTCTACCACCCGTTTAGAAAATGCAGGAGATGCGATGCAAGACCAGGAAACTGCAAGTAAAAAACGTCGCCCTAAAAAGATACGGAAGCAGAAAAAAGACAACAAGGAATAAGCGTTGCAATTTATAGAGAAAGGTAGTAAATATGATTTTCCTAAATTATATCCTCATTCTACTGCTTCTTGTAGCAGTCGCCTTAGCTGTATATTTCTACTATAAAAAACTAACGCATTTTTCCGACATGGAATTTGAGTCCCCACAAGATATGGACTTACATGGCCTCGTCATACAGGTTAGTGATGCATTTGCGAATATACAGAAGAAAAATCTAAGGGAAATGAATTTGTCTCGTCATGATTATGAACGTCGATTAAAGAGTAAAGCCCGGCTGCGTGATGACCTACGCGAATCCGCATTCGGCAACTTAGAGGCAAAACGGCGTATCAAAGGGTATATCCGAGACTTGATACAGGAGCCTCAATTTGGTGTAAATGAGGGAAATATTAATAACCTGATCCATTTTGATAAGGAAAAATACTTAACAAGCCAGGACAAATTTGAAATACTCATGTACCTTTACGGCAAAGTGTACGGGGATGAGAACCTGGAGCATCTCTTGATAGATAACGGCTTGGACCTGCCTCTCAGAGATGAGGACAATAATGAGATTTACGATGTGACGGCTTCCCGGCTCAACGCCGTATATGCATCTTATATCGTACAGCATCCATTATCTTATAGTGACAAGCTTGAAATCCTCTCCCAGCGCATATTCCAAAACTTCAAGGGATTCGGTGCTGCTGACCTGTTGTTTGAGGCAAAAGTAGATGAGATCGACGGTGGTGTATCCGGCATTCCAGAGAGCGGGTATGATATCAAGACAAAATTAAAGGGAATTACTTATTCCTATGATGCGATCTGGATTTTGTTTCACGGCATTAACATCCATCTAAGCTGTATCGGATTTGGCAGCCAGGATGAATTGGTACGTGTCTGCAACAACGTTTATAAATATCATCCATCTCACATGCTGTCAATAAAAGATCCCGCTGTTGTCACGACCATGAAGGACGGTTCTCGTGTCGTTGTTGTTCGACCGTCTCTTGCAGACTCTTATATGTTCTATGTAAGAAAGTTTGACACAGTGGAGTCCATTGCACCCGAACAGCTAATCACGGATGATAACTCCGTGATTCCATTAACACTTTTAAAATGGATGATCAGAGGAGAGCGTAACATAGCTATCACCGGATCACAGGGCGTAGGTAAAACAACTCTTCTTAAATCGCTGTTCACTTTTATACCGCCAAAATATACGTTACGTATACAGGAACTGGCATTTGAGTTATCCGCGCGTTATGCCTACCCGGACCGTAACATTTCATCCTTGCAGGAAACATCCTATTTTACGGCACAGGAGGGATTGAACCTGCAGAAGAAGATGAACGGTAATGTTAATATCATCGGTGAAGTAGCAGAAGCACAGCAGGCTAGTTACATCATCCAGACAGCTCTCGTTGCATCCCTGTTTGCAATGTTTTCGCATCACGCAAAGACTGCACGCGCGTTGATTGAGGCAATCGGCAATAACCTATTGGAATTGGGTTTGTTCTCAAATCGTAACGATGCTTATTCTATGGCAGCAAAAGTAATTAATATTGACTGCCACATGGAAAAACAGGGGAATCGTAGATACATTGAACGGATCACGGAAATCATTCCTGTAGCTTCCATGCCCTATCCTTCGGAAATGTTACACGAGGAAGGGGTAGACCTGCTTGCGGAAGATACAAAAGAATACTACCGCCGTTCAACAGACCGACAACTATTCAAAACCGTTGATCTGATGCGTTGGGAAGACGGTAAATTCTACTTTTTAAACATGCCATCAAATGCCATGTTAAACGGAATCCGTTCAAAGCTGAGTCCCGAAGACGCGATACAGTTTGACAACGAACTGGCAATGATCTCCTCTATGACAAAGGAGAGGGAAGGAGCATCATGAATGACAACCTCATATTCGCATTGCTTCTAATAATACTGGTTTGTTCATCGTGTGTTCTGTTTTATATGCTATATAACAGCAAACGCACAGCATCTGTATCTGACACGCAGATCCGAAACCACCAAAAGCAAAACGAAATATACCGGTTGGGTCGAATTTATCAAAAAATCCCGCTGATCCGAACGGAATATAATCGGATCCGGGAGAAGATAGCTCTGCTTATGCCTGGAGACATCGTTACGATTAACCACGAAACAACCGTGGTGGTAACAAAGTCACTCATAAAGGGGATGCTCATATTACTTGCGTCTCTATTGTTGGCCGGAGGTGACTTGTATTTTTCGTTAGCTGGAGTAATGGTGAGTTACCTTGTCTTTACACAAAGCTACAGAGGAATGATTGAACGCAAAGAAATTCGAATCCTCACTCAGTTTGCGGATTTTCTGGAAGACATCCGGCATTATTATCACGACATGCATCTTATAGATGACGCAATATATGCCACCATGGAGCACATGGAAAAAGATCTTGCACCACACATTTTAAGACTATACGAAATATTAAAAAGTCCAAACATATCCCTTGAGGTAGAAAAATATGCGCAATCAAGCCCAAACCGTTTTTTTACCACGTTGGCCTCTATCTGTGTATCAATAACTGATTATGGAGACAAGAAAACAGAGCAAGGCGGTTCCCTTTTCTTACGGAATCTCAATTATCTAAGAGAAGAGGTTTTAATGGAGCTAAATCGGAAGGAGCAGATCAATTACCGTTTTCATTCGTTGGTACAGATTTCACTTTTTCCCCTCATCTTTATTAAACCAATTGAGTTCTGGGCCAAAAACATCATGGAAGGTATGGCGAATATATATAACGGGCTTTATGGACTTATTGCGATGCTGGCTATATTTTTTATCACGTTTTTCTGCTACACGCTGGTCTGCATTTACAAAGACGACGACAAGGGGCAACTTATTGAGGATAGCATCTGGCATCGTGTGTCATCAAAACAACCAATATCCGGATTGTTAAACCGCGAAATCAACAGACACTACACCAAATATCTGTCTATAGATACTTCGTTAAAGCAGATAGGGGATCAAACCGGACCCAAGTCTTTCTTATTTAAACGAATAGTATATGGTTGTGTCGGTGCAGCTACCATTTTCATCGTGACCGTTTCAATCCCTTTTTATCAGAAAGATAACCTGCGGCACAATTTTTCTGAAGCGTTTCAATCTATGAACGTGGCGGACGAAGAAACCACAAAGACGATGGAAGAGATTGCACAAGAAGTGCTGCCTTTGTGTGAACACCGGAACCTGTCTGTAGAAGAGATCGCAGATGTTGTTTTGCAAAATACAGACCTACACCAGGAAGTATACGTAAATATGGTTGCGACCGTGATCTATGATCGCGTTATCTCACTAAAAAATACCTTCTACCGGTTTTATTATCTGATCTTTATAGCAACCGGTTTCCTACTGGGATATATGGTTCCCATGTGGATGTTGAACTATCGTGTTAAAGCGAATGAGATGTCAAAGGAGGATGAGGTCAATCAGTTCCAGACGCTAATCCTCATATATATGCATACGGATGGCATAACATTGGAGGACATCCTGGAATGGATGGAACGCTTTGCCTTTACGTTTCGTTCCACCATTACAGAGTGCGTCATGGGTCTTGCCTTTGGCGAGCAAAAGGCTCTGCAAGCAATGCGGGAAAGAGAGCAGTTTGCACCATTCAAACGTTTCATTGACAATCTCATAGCGATTGATTCCGTCGGCATCGAAGCAGCCTTCGATGAAATTCAGACAGAACGAGATTACTATAAAGACAAACGCAGGTTGGATAACCAAAAAATCTTATCCAAGAAAGCAACAAGGGCACGCAGGGCAGCATTTTTGCCACTATTTTCCGTTATTGGCTTATACCTTCTTGCCCCAATCATCATAGCTGCTGTTCAATTATTACTTTCCCTTGTCGCAGCTACGAGCATTTAAGTTTTTCCCGGCACTTGTCCGGTAAAGATAATTACATACAAAGGAGGATTATAACATGGAAGAATCAGCGCTCTTCGAATTGCAATGGGGGTCATCATCACAGTGCTTGTATGCACAATGGGATTCGGGCTTTACATGCTCTCGAAAAGCACCACGTCGTCTGCGCAAAAACAGGTCAATAAACTCAGCAACCAAATGGCCGAATCAGAATACACGCAGTACGAGGGAGTTGAGGTGACTGGAACAGAAGTCGTTAATGTGATCAAACAGTTCCAGAAGGATGATGTTATCATCGAGGTTGTTGTTGCCGGATCCACGCAGGATTATGGGGTTGATCAGTCAGGCTCCATTTCTGATGCAACGGACCGTACATCATCCAATTACATCAATCCAAACTCTATGTTTTTGGGCAGCATCGAAAGAGATTCTAATACAGATGCAATTTTAAAGCTCATTTTCACAAAACAATAAAATAAGGAGGATGACGGCCAGTACAAATGGGCCGCTGATCATATGGAATCTGTCAATGAATCAACTCACTATTTTCTGGCCGCCTTTCTCTTTACAGGTGCAGTTACAATTCTTTTGTTGCTTACATCTATGCATGTAAAGATGTACCAGAATGCATCCGCGCAGGCACAAAGCAAGTCCAGTGTATTTGAGTCTGAAGTTTTAACAAACGAAACACCGGCGCCATCTGTAACAAAGGCAGAGGCGATTGGGATCGCGTTTTCTCTACCGTCTGGTGTCTCTTTTATAGTTAATGGTACGGATTTAACAAGGGAAGAGATCCACGATATGCCTCTCTTGCAATACGCCAGGGAAGTGGATGCTTCCGTTCTTACCGGTGCAACTTACTTACAACAGGACTCTTATTTTATAAAGTACGCTTATGACTCAAACGGCTCTCCGGTTTCGATAGAACTCACCGGTCTGTCGGAATAAGGAGGGAATTCACTTTGGAAGATACATTAGGGAAAGTGATATCAATAATCATCGCTATCATGGTTTTATTGTTCGCTCCGGTAATGCTCGTCGCCATAAAAACAGAAGATGCCGTAGAGACTTTTGTAAAAGCAAAAACAGTTGAATTTGTAGATCAAAGCCGCACAACCGGTATGATAACTCCGGAAAACTACTTGACTTATGCCAACAGCATTGGAATGACTGGTAATTATACAATCCAGCTCGAACACCGCGCAAAAGTTGCATTTCCGGATGAGGAGTCTTCAAATGCGTCTTATAAAATTGGTTTTCGTGCCTTCTTCCGGGACGAAATACTCAATGAGATGTTTGATAACAATGAATCCAATGACTATCTTATGTCGAACGGTGACTATTTAACCGTAACCGTGACCAGCCAGGCACATTCTTTTACGAATTCATTTATGAGACTCTTTACGGGGCAGGATGCTACCGGCGTTTCTATATCTTATGGCGGATATGTCGGCAATACAGGAGGTGCGCAGTGAAGCTATCAGATTATACAATCCTTTTTGCGGCCCTCCTGTTTGCGTTTCTCCTTCCGGGGTTTATAGGACAAGCCATCACGTCACAGGCAGCATCCCGCCAGACAGAATATTCCCAATACCTGACAAATGCCTGTCTGTCTGCCGCTGCACAAAGTGACCTGTCCGATGGATTGGCGTTTAACTCTGAGCGCGAAAGGAGTTCTGCGGTCTTTAACTTTTTCGAGACACTCACACTCAATTTTAACGCCAAAAATACGACTTTAGAAAATAGCATTCCGTATTATGTCCCTGCAGTTGTATTGATCGATAATGACGGGTTTTATATCAGCTACAATGAATATGATGGGGAAGCCTATTCTCCTGTGACCACGTCGTTGTTTCCATTCCAGGAGGAGTACGGAGACTACATCGTGCGCTTCTTTCTGAACGGGAATCTGGATATAATCGACAAAAGCACCGGTCTGACACACCATTTTTCAAACTGCGAAGAGGCATATTCCATTTATCCTTCTCTTTCCTTTTTGGAATCTGGCGAATTAGCAAAGCAGGAACAGCTCCATGTTGCGACACAGGCAGTCTCAGAGCAGGCAGAGTATTGGATCAACCACCACAATACCTACAACCTCATGTATAAAGGCGCTTACACTTTTACACTTCCGACAATAACAGGGGAGGATTGGGCAAACGCCATTGAAGGTCCCGGTATTCTTGCCTTTCTACAAGGACCCAAGCTCTCATACGGAAAAGGTTACGTTAACGTATACGCTTTTGCCGGAAGCCGCATCGTGAAGTCCTCCACATATGTTTTATCTGGAGAGTATCCGGATGCATACTACCATAAACAAGATTGTCCCTATGCACCAAGTTCCCCAAAGCGTATTTATCACACCATGGAAGAAGCTGCAGCCAGTGGAGCCTGGCCCTGTCAGCATTGTATATTAAAAAGTCAGTCTTAAAATCTCAAGAAAACCATCAATTAACAATTGACTTTTTAATGTATATGTTTTAACTTTTTACTTGAACATAGTTAACTGTTGTTATATAGTTAACTTAGCTACATTATTATCAAATGAGGAGGAAGTAAAATGAAGAAGAACGGTTTAAAACTTGCAGCCGCAACCGCAGCATTGGTTGGTATCCTCGGTGCCGGTGGAGTAATGGCGTACTTATCAGACACAGATAGCGTCACCAACAATTTCCACTTCGGTAAAATTGACATCGAAGAAACCGAACCGAGCTGGAAAGAGCCAAAAGAAGTAACCCCGAACATGGTCATCGACAAAGACCCTACTGTAATGAATGTTGATCAGACATCGGCATTCATTTTCCAGAAGGTATCTGTACCTGTTGCAAATGTCGTTGTTGCGAAACCGGATGGTACATGCCTGCCTGCAGCAGACACAGAACTCTTTAGTTACCGTGTCAATGATGGCTGGACCCTCATCGGAAAGAGAGATGTAAAAGATTCACAGGGTCTTAAGGTTGTCGCACGTGAGTATCTTTATGGTTACGGCACTGAGACTGCAATGACAGAGGTAAGCGGCAAGAGTAAGACGAACGCTTTATTCAATAACGTTACCGTTGCCAATATCATCGAAGGACAGACTGATAACAATGGTAAACCGATCGAATTGAGCACACAGGACATCAAAGTAAGTGCCTATGGTATTCAGACCAAGGATTTAGGTTCCGACAACAAGACAGCTCCTAGAGATGTATGGGCTATTTACGCTAACCAGAACTCTATTACCGACCAGTTTAACAAATAATAATATTCTTGTAGAGAAGAGGGTAGCGCAAACCGTTACCCTCTTATTATTTCTTACACTATGTTACGAAAGGAGCGTCAAATGCAAAAGCATAAATTCGTGCGGGTATCGGCTGTCGTATTGTTACTCGTGGCATTTTTAAGTAGCAGCACCAACGTTTTTGCAAAAACGGTTCTGCAGACAGATGTGCTCAACAATTTCCAGATAGGCATTGTAGACATAGATCTAAGTGAGTATCAGGAAAACGATAACAAGACGGAAACCGAATTTAAAAATAACCTGGAAGTTTGGCCAGGAGGCACCGTATCCAAGATACCCAGGATAAAAAACAAAGGAGCCGATGCCTACATCCGCGTCAAGGTAGACATAAATGACAGTAACATAAAAAGTAACAAACACCTGACTGCAGATAATATATCCGGTTGGAACAAAGACCTCGTAAAAAGAGGAGATTATTATTACTACACAAAGGTATTGAAAAATGCACAGTCCTTTGATGTTTTCAAAAAAGTGAGTGTTCCTGCTCAGTGGGATTCCGAAGCAGCTGGTCAAAGTTTCGATATAAAAATCAGCGTAGACGCAATCCAGGCGAAAAATTTTTCTCCAAACTTTGATGACAAAGAGCCGTGGGGAAATGTTGAAATCCAAAAATGTATTCACGAAAACGGATACGATTTTAACACATTAAAAGCTGCAAACAATCAGAAGCTGTCCGTGACTTTGCTCGATAAAGCAACTGATTTAATCAGCTCACCCAAAGATTTCTTTGTCAACCTACCATACTTAATGCCTGGCGATGCAATGACTGACAAAGTTACACTGAGGAATAACTACACCAAGCCGGTAAACCTGTATTTCGGTTCCGTCGCTTCAAAGTCTGGGACGGTACTGGATTATATGTATGCAAAAATTTATTTCAAACCTTCAGGCGGAACAGAAACCCTCATTTATGAAGGAAAGCTCAATACGGACATGCAGTACAGGCTTCTCGCAACAATCAATGCCGGACAGCAAGGTGAAATGACATTTACTATTTCCGTGCCTACTACAGTTGACAATAAATATGCGTTGCAAAAAAGCAATATCAAATGGCTTTTCATGGCCGAGTTCGAAGAAGACAAACCGGCAAGTGTTCAGACCCCGATTTTGCCAACTCATATTTTCAAGACCGGGGATACTGGGTTGACTCCATACTTAATTACTATGGTAATTTCAGGAATCGGCTTACTGTATGTATTAATTGCCAGCAAAAAGAGAAAGGAGTAAAAGCATGAGTACATTACAAAAGCGGAAGTTATCACGTTTTTTGATAACTGTATTTGCTGTTCTTACTGTGGGCGCGATGGGTTTTGTACTTGCTTATTTGGCGGATAAAGACTCTGCTATTAACACCTTTCCCATCGGCAAGGTGGAAATCACAGCTTCTGAACCCAATTACCCGACAACCGATAAGAATAAAAACGACGTGCCGGATGACTGCGAACTTATGATTCCACATGCAACAGTTCCAAAAGATCCTATGGTAAAAAATGTAGGGGTCAATGATGCCATTGTTTTCTTTCGGGTAATATCGTCTGTAGAACATATCACGGAGATCACAGATGACGGTGTCAGATTGCCGGAACAGGAAAATGATTTGTATTGGTTTAAACAGCTTGATGATCCTGATACGGCACACGCCAACAATTTCAATCCCAGCTGGATACCTCTTACATCAGTACCGGAATATGGCACAATCGTTGACTACCCCGGGTTAAATGAGGAGGGACGTGGTAAGGTCTACATTTTTGGATATCAGACAAAACTTGCTCCAAAAGAAACTACGGCAACACTTTTTGATAAAGTACAGAACAAAAAGTATGGAAGCAAAACGATATCTCCAAATGAAGTAGAGACGATTCATATAGAATCTTACGCGATCCAGGCTGACAACATTCCCAAAAACGGTGTGAACATAGATACAACGTCCTCATTATCAGAAGAGGATCTGGCACATATCTACAACACATTCTGTAATCAGAATGCTGATCACATGAAAAAGTAGAGGGAGGTGGAAGCGTGAAAAAATCAAAATACTTAAATATCAGACGTATCCCGGTTATTGCATGTGCAGCCATCTTGGCCGTCAGCTGGCTCACAACTCCGGTAAAGGCTTACCTTACCGATATTGCAGACGATATGGATAACAAATTTACAATCGCTTTGGATTCCACTTCCAAGATCGTAGAAAAATTTCCTGACACAATCCCTGATATAGATACCTCTCACAGCATAGCAAGCTATGAAAAGGCAGTACAGGTCATCAACACGGGATACATCGACGAATATGTACGTCTGCGCTTGGATTTCAGTGATAGTGATATCGAGGAAAAGACACAATTTTCTTATGACGGAAAAAATTTCTACTCTATAAAAGACTATCGCAATCATCTTCCGCAGGGATGGGTATACAATGCCCAGGACGGTTATTACTACTACACAAAGATCCTGGAAACTGGAGATTGGGAATCCGTAAAAAATACACTTCAGTATGATGAGGCCACCGGACAATTCTATTACAAAGCGGACCAAAACATCTTGACGACCAATATGATAACGGTTCCCCTTATCAGGTATGTCAAAACAACCTTTGATAGTCCAGACGATATGAGAGGATATTCCCTCTATGCATATAGCGAATCCTGTCCTTTTTATTTTGGCAACGATTATTCAGGAGCCTGGAATAATTATCTAAATTAGCAAAAAGGAGGTTCTCATGAAACACAAAATCATTAAGTGTGCAAAACGGATCCTGGCAAATCTTTCAACTGCGCTCCCTGTGTCCGCAGCTACCGTTTCTTCCGTGGAAACAGTAGCGACATATGATCAATCTCATGGGGGTACTGTGGCGGGATCACGGACCAATATGCCGGAGTCAGAATCCGAGTTTGTTCCGGAACAGGAAAGTGAAACGGACACGAAAAAAGCTGCAGAAACAGAAAGTAATTCTGCAACAGGAGGAGAATCCTTCGAAACGGAATCCTCTTCCGTTGAGCCTTCTGATTCGTCAATGAAAGAATCTGAAACAATGGAGAATTCCGAATCAGAATCAGAAACAGAAACGGAAACGGAGACGGAGACGAAACCGGAAACTGGATTCCAGACATCTACCGAGTCAAATGGATCAATCCTTACACTAAAGGCTGATTATGACGGAACCCACGTTTCTATCAGCGGTAAAAAAAGCGATCTGAATGGTGCTGCGAAAGCTTCCATCTATGAGCTTTCATATAAAGAAGCGGACAAGTACCTCGATATGGTACTGTCAGATGAGAACGATCAATTGTTATCAATATATGATATTTCCTTATTGGATGAGAATGATAACGAAGTGGAACCTGATGGTAACGTAACCGTTTCTTTAAGCAGCCAAACAATCAAGTCCGTATCGGCCCGAAATCAGAAGATTACTGTAGTTCATATCTCGGATACTGCATTTTACAGATCCATTGACGATGCTACAAGTTCTTTTGAAGCAGAGTATGCAACCGACGATTCCATTGAATTCGAGACGGATTCTTTTTCGAAATTTGCATTGGTCCTTACCGGACGCGATTCTCAGAAAGAACTCAATCTTTCTAATAAAAAGTATATGGAGATTGATAAGTATCTTTCTGATCCTACCGGTACGATGAACGGTCAGAATACGTATAATACCTATCTGGAGCATGCTTACTATGACGGGACACAACCTCATCAGACAATCAACCTTGCTCCCGCTTCACAGGATATCATTCTTGTTCTGGACCAGTCTGCTTCTATGGCTGAAGAAAGAATAAACACCGTCAACAAATCGGTCAATACTTTTTTGAAGAATTTGATGAATCTTAACAAGAGTCGAATGGAAGCTGCCAAGGCAGGAGAGTATACGGATATCGATCCGGACGGTGATATCGAAGCTCAGATGAAGGGCCACCTTATGCAGGTTACAGGCGTTGTTGGCTACAACAACAGGACCTACGATAAATTTCACGACAGTAACGGTAAAATTATTCTGACAGAAGAAGATGTAGCGGCAGTCA
>ERZ836877.4788-NODE-4788-length-13493-cov-3.029990_pt1 | contig 13493 bp, 16 predicted proteins | sample MGYA00519469_ERZ836877 | MGnify/ENA primary metagenome ERZ836877 (study PRJEB31850, sample SAMEA3708809) | human gut metagenome | biome: human gut; feature: human-associated habitat; material: faeces | place: China | collected 2014 ... | reverse complement strand
GGAGCGGTGCCGGGAAATCCCGGGCACCGCTCCGATTTATACATCTAATTTATTTTCAATTCTCTGCTTCCGATCCCGCAAACTCCATCAGATACGCCTTGATGAAGCCGTCGAGATCACCGTCCATCACCGCATTCACATCCGAGGTCTGGAAACCGGTGCGGTGGTCTTTCACACGGCGGTCGTCGAAGACATAGCTGCGGATCTGCGATCCCCATTCTATCTTCATCTTGCCGGCCTCCACCTTTGCCTGCTCCTCCAGGCGGTGGTTCATCTCCTTCTCGTAAAGGATCGAACGCAGATGGCGGAGGGCGTTCTCACGGTTCTTGGGCTGGTCGCGGGTCTCGGTATTCTCAATCAGGATCTCCTCCTTCTCACCGGTATAGGGATCGGTGTACTGGTAGCGCAGACGCACGCCCGATTCCACCTTGTTCACATTCTGTCCTCCCGCGCCGCCGCTTCGGAATGTATCCCACGACATGAGCGCCGGCTCTATCTTCACCTCGATGGTGTCATCCACAAGCGGGGTCACGAACACAGAGGCAAAGGAGGTCATGCGCTTACCCTGCGCATTGTAGGGCGACACACGCACCAGGCGGTGCACGCCGTTCTCGCTTTTCAGATAGCCGTAGGCAAAGTCACCCTCCACATTGATGGTGCATGACTTTATGCCCGCCTCGTCACCCTCGAGCAGGTTGGCGATGGAGGTCTTGTAGCCATGCTTCTCGCAATAACGCAGATACATACGCATGAGCATCGAGGCCCAGTCCTGGCTCTCTGTGCCGCCTGCGCCGGAGTTGATCTTGAGCACTACTCCCATGTGGTCCTCCTCCCTGCGCAGCATATTGCGCAGCTCCAGAGCCTCTATCTTCTTGACGGCGTCGGCATACAGAGTGTCAAGCTCCGCTTCCTCCAGAAGTTCCTCTTTATAGAAATCCCATCCGTTTGAAAGCTCGTCCACGGCTGTCTCCACCTCGTGGTAGCCGTTGACCCATGCCTGCAGGTCCTTGATCTTCTTCATCTGGGCCTGCGCCTCCTTGGGGTGCTCCCAGAAATCGGGCACATGGGTACGCAGCTCCTCCTCTTCTATCTGTATTTTCTTATTGTCAACATCAAGATACCTTTTCAGCGCGTCCCTGCGCTCCACCATCTCTTTCAGTTGTTCCTGAGTTATCATATCCGTATCTGTATTTTATGACTGCAAAATTAGCGAAAATACCCGAAACTAAAAAACTTAGCGCAAACTCCGGGGGGTAGCTCACCGCACAGCCTGCATCATATGTCTGTCTGATCCCTGTTTTCATTAACATTCAATAAAAACCGACAGGGAATTTTGGTAATTGAAATATTATGCCTAAATTTGCCGTTGCGCTGACGTAACAACATGCTGGCAACGATTAATTTTAGGGTCTCCCCCGCGGAAAACGGGCGAGGCGCTATATTTTTTGTCACGCCACCAAAAGCGCCTGCTAATCCGCATAATAATTAAAAGATTAAATATCATGGCTTTAACTTACATGACAAAGGAAGGCTACAAGAAAAAAATGGAAGAGATAGCCTTCCTCGAAAGCGTGGAACGCCCCCGCATCTCAGCTGCCATCGCGGAAGCCCGCGACAAGGGTGACCTCTCCGAGAACTCCGAATATGATGCCGCCAAAGAGGCCCAGGGGATGCTTGAGATGAAGATCGCCAAACTCAAGGATCTTGTGGCCAACGCACGCATTATCGACGAGACAAAACTCAATACCGATGAGGTGAACATACTCTCGAAAGTCAAAATCAAGAACACCGCAAACGGCATGAGCGTGGAATATACCATCGTGGCCGACTCCGAAGCAAATCTCCGCGACAAGAAAATCGGCGCCTCCACCCCCATCGCCAAAGGGCTGCTCGGACACAAGGTAGGCGACATCGTGGAAATACGTTCCCGCCGGACTTATGAAATTTGAAATCGAGCAGATATCAATCTGAAAACCCGGCGCCCGTGTCGTCTCACGGGCACGATTATCACTTCCCCAAAAAAGAAACAACATGGCCTCGATATTTTCACGCATTGCGGCTGGAGAGATCCCCTCTTATAAAGTAGCGGAAGACAGCCTCCATTTCGCATTCCTCGACATCAACCCCGTTCACCCCGGGCACGTGCTCGTAATCCCCAAAAAGGAAGTCGACTATATATTCGACCTCACCGACGAGGAATACGCCTCACTGATGCTGTTTGCAAAACGTGTGGCAAAAGCAATCAAAAAAGCCATCCCGTGCAAGAAAGTGGGTGTCACCGTCATCGGACTGGATGTGCCCCATACACACGTGCATCTGGTGCCCATGAACACCGGAGCCGACATGAATTTCTGTGCCGACAAACTCACCCTACCCGCCGAAGAGATGCAGAAGATCGCCGACGCGATCGCTGCCGAATTTGAATAAAATCCTCGCCCCGGCCGGAATTTTTACTACAAACGCCACAAAACATAAAGAATCGACCAATGAACATCTCAGTAAGAAACATCGCCATCGCTGCCGGAACATTAGTCGCCATATCACTCTCCTCCTGTACAGATAAAAAATGGTATGCCGAGGGCACTGTAAGCGGTGCCGAGGGGAAAGAAATGATTCTTGAAGCGCCGAACCACTTCGGACAATGGTATGCGCTCGACACGATTGAGATCGATTCACACGGCAAATTCAAAGTGAGCCATCTGCCGGCCGGGCACCCCGAGGTCTACAGGCTCACACTCGGAAAGGAATCGGCCTATTTCCCCATCGACAGCATCGAGAAGATTACCATCACTGCCGACGCAGGCACTTTCTCAAACCGCTACACCCTAGCCGGAAGCCAGTCGGCGGAAAAGATGCAGAAAGTCAACGACCTGATAGCTAACGTCGTTGCCGAACAGGGAGAACAGGCCGTGGCATACGACCCCGCGCTGAAACGCGCACTGGCTGAGACCATCCTCAGCGACCCCTCGGGCATAGTGGCATATTACACCATTTTCCGCCGTGTGGGAGACACACCGCTGTTCAACCCCGAGGACAAATCAGACCTCAAGATGATCGGCGCCGTGGCCAACGCTTTCACATCCAGGCGTCCGGCCGACCCCCGCACGGCATACCTGAGCCAATTCTATCTCGCAAACCGCCGTGCCAACGGCGTGAGAGTGGCCGCCGACACCATTGTAGCACAGGAGGTCACACTGCCCGAAATAGCGCTGCTCGACCGTGAGGGGAAAGAACGGAGCCTCACACAGGAGGCGTCGAAAGGGAAAGTGATGATCCTGAACTTCACCGCCTACAGCGCCGAATTCTCACCTGCCGTAAATCTGGAACTGGCAAAGATCTACAACGCCAACAAAGACGCCGGCATCGAGATCTACCAGGTGTCCGTCGACAGCGACGAGTTCACATGGAAACAGGCCGCCGCAAACATCCCCTGGATCGCGGTCTTCAATTCGCCCAAACATGGTGCCAAGAGCCTGCTCCAGTATAATGTGACCAACCTCCCGGCCACCTTCGTCATCAACCGCAAGGGGGAACTGGTGGAGCGTGTCGACGATCTCACCCGCCTCTCCTCTGCCGTGGCGCGATATCTCTGATCCGCGCGCCGGTCCCCCTCTCCGCTACCTGTCACCACACATCATCGCTTCCATGAAAATACTGCTTCTCGGCGACGCCAGCAACTGCCACCGCACACTCGCGACCGGTCTCAGAAATCTGGGACATGAGGTTGTTGTGGTCTCAGACGGCACCGCCTGGATGCAGACAGAACGCGACATCGACATCAGCCGCCGCAGCACCGGCAAACTCGGCGGCCTATCGCTCTACCTGCGCATGCTCCGGCTCTGTGCCACACGCCTCAGAGGATTCGATGTGGTGGCGGTCCACAATCCGATATTCCTCAAACTCAAGCCGCTGCCGGTGCGCCACATCTTCAGCCTGATAAAACGCAACAACCGCAGCGTGTTTCTCACCGCACTGGGAACCGATACCCCCTATGTGGAAGAGTGCCTTGACCCGCTGTCGCCGCTTGAATACAATGAGTTCCGCCATTACGGCCACCAGGCGCCATATGCCCTGAACCACCCCGAGATAGAGCGGGCGTGGCTCACAGATCCGCTCAGAGCACACTGCGACCACATCTATTCCGGCATAGACGGGGCAGTCTCCATCCTTTACGAATACCATCTGGCCCTCCACCGCCGCCTCCCGGCAGAAAAAACCGCCTATGCGGGAATACCTGTCGACGTGTCGTCAATACCGTTCATCGGAGTACCTGAAAAACCGGAGAAAGTGCGTATATTTCTCGGACGCCACAGCTACCGGCAGGACATCAAAGGCACCGACCGGTTCGAGACCGCCGCGCGCCGCGCGATTGAACGGCACCCCGGCAAAGGGGAACTCATAATCGTTGAGAACCGCCCTTACAGCGAGTACCTGCAGCTCCTCTCGAGCGCGCATGTGGTGCTCGACCAGGCATACAGCTACTCCCCCGCCACAAACGCGCTTCTCTCCATGTCCTACGGCCAGTGCGTGGTAAGCGGAGGGGAGGAGGATTACTACCGCTTCATCGGCGAGACAGGCGCCTCGGCCAACAGGCCGGTCTTCAACTCCCCTGTGGATGTTGAAGGGATGACCGCACTCCTGGAGGATATCATCACCGCACCTGCAGGTGCGCTCAGGGAGCGCGGAATGAAAAGCCGCGAATTCGTGGAAAAGCACCATTCAGCCGACATTGTAGCCGGCCGCTTCCTGGATTTCTGGGAGGAAAGGCTCTCGCGGAAACATTAAAACCGATCACCGATGGCAACACCCGCACTTTCCGTCCTCATAGCCACATACCGCCCGGAAGGGATAACCCGGGTGGCCGCAATGGATCTGCCCCGCACAGAAGGGGTGGAATATGTGGTCTCATGGCAGGAGCATGAAAACGCCCCGGTGCCCGACGCCGTGGCCTCACGTCCCGACATAAAGGTGCACCGCTTCGACCTGCGCGGAGTGAGCCTGAACCGCAACAATGCCATCAGCCATGCCGGCGCACCTCTTCTGCTCATGTCCGACGACGACCTGAGATACACATCAGCACAGCTGACATCGGTTATAAAAGCGTTTGCGGAGCATCCCGAAGTCGATTACGCCTCCTTCATGTACGACGGCACAGCGGGAAAAACCTACCCCGACGCCGAGACCGACATCTCTACGCCCCCCCGATGGTTCTACCAGACATGTTTCGAAATTGCGGTAAGAAAATCGCCACGCACGGCCCGGCTGCTGTTCAACCCCTGTTTCGGGCCGGGAGCACCATACTTCACATGCGGTGAGGATGAGATCTTTTACCTCACGGCGCGCCGCATGGGACTGAACTGCCGCTTTTTCCCAATCACCGTCACTGCCCATCCGCACCCTTCCACAGGCCAGAGAGCCATATCCCACCCGGGCATACTGCGCACAAACGGCGCCCTGATAGCGCTGAACCATCCGCATACCTTCTGGGCAAGAATACCGGCAAACGCATGGCGCATAAGCAGGCGTGGACGCGCACCGCTGATGCGCTCCCTGGCATATATGTATGCGGGGGCGTTCAAGGCGCTTGCCACTGAAGGGGTCCGTGAACTGGCACACCCGTCTCACAACAAACCGGAAGAAAATGGGTAAGGAAGATATCACAGTCATAATTCCGGTATACAACCGTGCCGCAATCGTCATGCGCACGCTCCGAAGCGTCGGGTGCCAGACCTACAGGCCGTTCCATGTGATACTTGTAGACAACGGCTCCACCGACGGCACACTGGATATACTCAGGCAATGGAAGCGGAGCGCGGAAAGCGAGGATCTCACCATCGACATATTGTCGGAACCTACTCCTGGAGCCACAGCCGCACGCAACCGCGGACTGGCTGCCGCCACATCGGAATATGTGATGTTCTTTGACAGCGACGACACGATGCACCCCACCCATGTGGAGCGTGCCATGCGCGGATTCAGCCACCCCTCGCATCCCGACGTCGTGGGATGGGACGTGACCATGCACGACATACACGGCCATACACGCCACGCCATCTTCTCGGCCGTGTCGCCACTCTGGCACAACATAATGAACGGCAGCATGGCCACACAGCGCTATGCCGCCCGCACCTCGCTTATCAGAAAAGCTGGGGGATGGGACACCTCCATCCGGGGATGGAACGACATCGAACTCGGGGCGAGGCTGCTGAAGTCCAATCCCGTAATGCTCAAACTCGCCGGAGATCCCACAGTAGAGATATTCCAGCAGAACGAATCCATCACCGGCACCGGATTCACCCAGGGGGCAGGCCGTTGGGAAAAATCGCTTGACGCGATAGAAGCCACCCTCACCGCCCCGCGCCACCGACGATGGGTGCGCCTGCGGCGCGCGCATCTGGCAGGGCTGTACGCAGCCGAGGGATCACACACCCTATCGCAAGACCTGCTGAAAGCCACCCTCGCCGCCGAACCCTCTCCCCTTTACCGCTCCCTGCTGCGGGCCACATGCGCACTCACGGCCCGGAAAATCCGGGGAGCGCTCCGCCTTTTCCGCCCGCTGTTCTGACGGCTCCCGTCAGGATTGCAAAATAACGTTAAATGAGTTTTTTCGCGGAAAAGTTGCTAATCAATTAGAAAATACATACCTTTGCACAGTTTTTCCGCAGACTATAGCTATGGGAAAGTTCAGTCAATTTAAATTGCCCCTGCGAAGCCTCGCCGAGGGCACGCACACTTTTGAGTATCACCTTGACAAACAGTTCTTCGAGAACATGGAGAGCGTTGACGTGCGCGACGCAGACATCAATGTGACACTCACTGTGACATATCAGCACGATGTTTACGCACTGTCGTTTGTGCTCAAAGGCACTGTGACGGTGCCGTGTGACAGATGCCTTGACGACCTTCCCCTCGACATAGACACCGTATACAACATCAACGTGAAATACGGGGAAGACTACAACGACTCGGATGATTTCATGGAAATACCTGAGTCTGACGCGTTTCTCAACGTGGCATATATGATTTACGACACAGTGTCGCTCGCGATACCAATCAAGCATGTGCACCCGCTGGGAAAATGCAACCGCGCCATGAGCTCACTGCTCAAGAAGCATCGCGCACACGTCCCCGGCGACGACGATGCCGAGCTTGAAGACGAGCTGATTGACGAGATCGACACAATGCCGGATGACCAGCCGTCAGACGAATGACAACCGGCGCATACAAATATAAAACAACAAGAAAATAATATATTAGACAACAATGGCACATCCTAAAAGAAGACAATCAAAGACCCGCACCGCAAAGCGCCGTACACATGACAAGGCCGCTATGCCTACTCTCGCAATCTGCCCCAACTGTGGCGCATGGCATGTTTACCACTGCGTTTGCAACGAATGCGGCTACTACCGCGGTAAAATCGCTATCGAGAAGAACGCTGTCGTATAATACACAGCTTCACAATCAAACAAGGGCTGCCAGGGCATCACGCCCATAGAGGCAGCCTTTTGAACAAACTAAAAAAACGCAACCGCTGAGGGAACCGAAACCGGTTTCTTCACGTTCTACCATTACTAACCAAGTACTGATATGCTCAACGCCAAGATTACCGGTATCGCGTCATACCTTCCCGACGACATCCTCGACAACGAGATGCTGTCGAAGATGGTCGACACCAACGACGAATGGATCACCACACGCGTCGGCATCAAGGAACGCCGCATCCTCAAAAAAGATGTAGGCTCATCATATATGGGCATCGAGGCTGTAAAGAAATTGCTTGCCGAGACCCATACAGATCCCGCCGAAGTGGAACTCCTCATCTGCGCGACTTCGAACCCGGACTACCGCTTCCCATCCACAGGCTCCATCATATGCGAGGGCGCCGGTCTTAAAAACGCCTACGCCTACGACATACAGGCTGCCTGCGCAGGCTTCATCGTGGCACTTGAAGATGCCGCCGCATACATCAAGAGCGGGCTGCGCAAAAAAGTGCTTGTCGTTGCCGCCGAAAAAATGTCGTCGATGATCAACTACAGCGACCGCGCCACATGCCCGCTGTTCGGCGACGGAGCTGCATGTGTAATGGTTGAACCCACCGAAGAAAGCGGTGTCGGAGTACTTGACGCAGTGTTCCATGTCGACGGACGCGGTCTCGAGCATCTGGTAATGTGGGGAGGCGGTTCCGCAAAACCCACCACACAGGACACACTCGACGAAGGACTGCATTTCCTCTTTCAGGATGGCAGAAACGTCTATAAAAACGCTGTCACCGACATGTACACAGCTTCGGTTGACATCCTCAAGCGCAACAACCTTACCGCCGAGACCATCGACTGGCTCGTGCCCCATCAGGCAAACCTCCGCATAATCGAGGCCGTAAGCTCGCGCGCAGGAATACCCGAAGAGAAAGTACTGGTGAACATACAGCATACCGGCAACACCTCGGCAGCATCCATACCCATCTGCCTCGACGAATACAAAAACAAGCTCAAGAAAGGCGACAAAATACTTCTGACAGCTTTCGGAGCCGGTTTCACATGGGGCTCCATGCTCTTGGTTTGGGATATGTAACTCTATATCAGCCGTCAAAGTGTGCGCCGCACACAGCCGCGCTGGAAAAGTTTTCAGAAATAGCATCTTTTAAGGTGCTATTTTTGTTTATTCTAAACTAACAGACAAAAACAACCCGAATATGAGCGACAACATCAAAGAACAAGAGATAAACGCCGAGACAGAGCGCCGGCAGACAGAAGAACTGTTCGCGGAAGCCACAGACCGTGTGGCATGCCCCGCCGATCAGGAAGCCAAAGGGCATAAGGCAGGATTTGTAAACATCGTCGGCAACCCCAATGTGGGTAAATCCACACTGATGAACGACCTGGTGGGAGAGCGTGTCAGCATAATCACATCCAAGGCACAGACCACCCGCCACCGCATCACAGGCATAGTAAACACTCCCGACTACCAGATAGTGTTCTCCGACACCCCCGGTGTGCTCAAGCCCAACTATAAGCTCCAGGAGAGCATGCTCAGCTATGCGCAGGGAGCGCTCACCGATGCCGACATTCTCCTCTACGTGACCGATGTGGTGGAAGATCCCACCAAGAACGCCGATTTCGTGGAGCGTGTAGCAAAAGAGAAGATCCCCGTGCTGCTTGTCATCAACAAAGTTGACTTGCTGAAAAACAACGCGGAGCTTGATGTGATCGTGGCACGCTGGAAAGAGATCCTCCCCAATGCCGAGATTTTCCCCCTCTCTGCGAAAGAACACTTCAATGTGGCCAATCTCATGGCACGCATCGTGGAGCTGCTTCCCCCCTCCCCCCCATATTTCGGGAAAGATGCCCTCACCGACAAACCGGCCCGCTTCTTCGTAACTGAAATCATTCGCGAGAAGATACTCACCAACTACTCGAAAGAGATACCTTACAGTGTGGAGGTGATCGTCGAGAAATTCGACGAGAGCGAGCACTCCATCCACATCATGGCCACAATCTTCGTGGAACGTGACAGCCAGAAAGGGATCCTTATCGGCAAAGGCGGCTCGATGCTGAAAAAAGTAGGCACCGAGGCACGCAAGGACATTGAGAAATTCTTTGACAAGAGCGTCTACCTTGAGCTGCATGTGAAAGTGGAGCCCAACTGGCGCAACCGCGAGAACAAGCTCAAGGCCTTCGGCTATATCGAATGACCTTTCTTGATTTCCCGATTTCTCCCCCTCTTTTGCCCGAGGAGGAAAAAACAACTATCTTTGCACATATTTAACGCAGAACACCTAAAATTTACATATGTCTCAACTTGTAGCTATTGTCGGACGCCCCAATGTGGGTAAATCGACCCTATTCAACCGACTTACAGAATCCCGTCAGGCTATCGTCGACGAGACCGCAGGCACCACCCGCGACCGCCAGTACGGCAAAGTCGACTGGACAGGACGGGAATTTTCCATCGTCGACACCGGAGGATGGGTAGTCAACTCCGACGATATCTTCGAAGGGGAAATCAACAAACAGGTACACCTCGCCATTGAGCAGGCCGACGAGATACTCTTCGTAGTCGACGCCATGAACGGCGTGACCGACCTTGACGACCATGTGGCCGAGATACTGCGCAAGTCGAAAAAGCCAGTGATCCTGGTGGCCAACAAGGTAGACTCCAACGAGTGGCTCTACAACGTGCCTGAATTCTACAGCCTCGGCCTCGGGGAACCGTATCCCGTGAGCGCCGTTAGCGGCTACGGCACAGGCGACCTCCTCGACGAGATCGTGAAAAAACTTCCCGAGCCCGACAACAGCGAGGAGGAACTCGAGGAGATACCTCGTTTCGCCATCGTAGGGCGCCCCAACGCAGGCAAATCGTCGCTCATCAACGCCTTCATCGGGGAGGACCGACATATCGTCACCGACATCGCCGGCACCACACGCGACAGCATCTACACCCGCTACAACAAATTCGGCTTCGACTTCTACCTTGTCGATACCGCAGGCATACGCAAGAAACAGAAAGTAAACGAGGACATCGAATACTATTCCGTCATCCGCTCCATACGTGCCATAGAGGCATCAGACGTCTGCATCCTCATGATCGACGCCACCAGAGGCATCGAGAGCCAGGACGCCAACATCTTCAGCCTCATACAGCGCAACAAAAAGGGACTGGTGGTGTGTGTCAACAAGTGGGACATCGCCGAAGACAAGAGCCTGGAAGCGCAGAAACATTTCGAACAGGCCATCCGCAACCGTTTCGCGCCGTTCACCGACTTCCCTGTAATTTTCTGCTCGGCTCTCACCAAACAGCGTATATTCAAGGTGATAGAAACCGCGGTCGACGTTTACCGCAACCGCAGCCGCGAGGTGCCCACATCGCAGCTCAACAAAGTGATGCTTGAGGTGATAGGCGCATATCCCCCTCCCGCCAACAAAGGCAAATACATCAAGATCAAATATGTGACACAGCTCAAGGGAGCGCCCGTGCCTACCTTCATCTTCTTCTGCAACCTGCCGCAGTGGGTGAAGGAACCATACCGCCGCTTCCTCGAAAACAAGCTGCGCGAGCACTGGGATTTCAACGGCACACCGGTGCAGGTATTCATGCGCGAGAAATAACCCTCCACGTCATCCACACACCGGATACCCGTTTTGAGAACAGAAACTTTCACCCGCACTATAGCGGTCAAGGAATATATGGAGCGCTTCCGCGATGCGGAGCGCTTCATCGGTTTATGCCGCCAGTGCGGCAACTACGGCAAGCGGTGGGGTTGTCCCCCCTTCGACTACGATCCCGCCGGGAAACTTGCCGCATACGACACCGCTGAGATAATCGCCACCAGGATCTATCCCGATCGGGCGGGGCTGCCGCTGTCGGAAGCCGCCGCCGTCATGCGTCCCGTCAGGGAGCGGATCGAGGCCGAACTGCTTCGCCGGGAAAAGGAGACCGGATCCCTCGCCTTCACATTCGTGGGGGAATGCCTGCACTGTCCCCCCGCAACATGCACACGTCCCTGCGGCCTCCCCTGCCGCCATCCCGAGAAAGTGCGTCCATCGCTCGAAGCCTACGGATTCGATCTCGGGCGCACCCTCACCGAACTGTTCGGCATAGACCTTCTGTGGAGCACAGACGGCACCCTGCCCCCCTATCTCACACTCATCTGCGCCATTTTCCACCGCAACTGACCACACCGGCATCCTCTGCACGCCCATCCGGTTACGGAACAGGATTATTTTCCGCACAAACCGCTCTCCTCACTGATTATTTTTATTAAATTTGTGAGGTTATAGACATCACAAACTTCAATATGGAAAGAAAAGTGGTTCTCAGCGATTATGCTCGTGTCATCACAGTGGTATGCACAGTGATAATGTGCGCAGCGCTATGGTACTCGTATCCCGAAAAAACCTTGTTTTACATTCTTGCAGCTGTAGTGTTGCTGGCTCTCTTATGCACTCTCTGGTACGCACCTGCAGCGATCTCGACCGACAAAACGCCGTATGCGTCCACCGTCTTTTGCGAAAAACCGTGATACCCGCAGAGGAAATCTCCTCTGTAAAGCCGCTCCAACCCACGATGGGAGCAAAACGCATATGTGGCAGCGGAGGATTCATGGGCTACTGGGGATGGTTCAGCGAAAAAGATACCGGCAAATATTTCGCATACTACGGCAAAGCGTCAGACTGCTTTATGATAACTCTCAGGAACGGCCGCAAATACCTGCTCGGTTGCGCCGACTCCGCATCCATGACAAAATACATCAATCAAACTATAAACAGCAAATGACCGGCCGCCACACAAACGATATCTCCTTAAGAAAGACACTGGGCCTCATATCCGACAGCGAGCCTGTGGGATGGGGTATCATCACAGCCTCCACCGTTTTGGTATGGTATAACTGTTATCCCCATGCTGATGCCCTACTGGCCGTCACCATCCTTGTGGCCGCAGCCACACTCGGTTACGCCATAGCCGCCCTTCTCAAGACAGTGCGTATCGTGCCTGAAAGCAACACCGTAGAAAGCAGCCGTTACGGCTTCGTGCTTTACATGCTTATAGTGAACGCACGCCACGGCGTATCCCCCTGGTGGGCATGGTTCATATCCGCGGCCTACCTCGCCGCAGTAATCATCAGAGCTATTGAATGGCACAGGAACCGGCTTCACTCAGAACCCGGAAACGCCGGCCTGGAAAAAAACGGTTAATTACTGAAATATTTCTTTAATATTCTGCCGCGAGATAAGTTTTTTTGAGAAAAATTAGTACCTTTGTATCGCTTAAAGCGCACCTGTCTGTTGTTATACTGGCAGTGGGCGCTAAAACCGCTGAAATTCAGCAAGTTTTAACAGCAACTAACAATTAAACACCAATAATTTATTTTTATTCATTATCCACTATGACTAAAATAGGTATTAACGGCTTCGGTCGTATCGGCCGTTTCGTTTTCCGCGCATCTACCAAGCGCGACGACATCGAAGTTGTTGCTATCAACGACCTTCTCCCCGTTGACTACATGGCATACATGCTCAAGTATGACACCATGCACGGCAAATTCGACGGCACTGTTGACTTCGACCTCGAAAAGAGCCTTCTCATCGTAAACGGCAAGACCATCCGCGTAACAGCTTGCAAGAACCCCGCAGAAATCGCTTGGGGCGAAGTAGGTGCTGAATACGTAGTTGAGTCTACCGGTCTCTTCCTTACAAAAGAAAAAGCTCAGGGCCACATCGAAGCCGGCGCAAAATACGTGGTTATGTCTGCTCCCTCAAAGGACGACACCCCCATGTTCGTTTGCGGTGTAAACGACGACACCTATGTAAAGGGTACTCAGTTCGTTTCTAACGCTTCCTGCACCACCAACTGTCTCGCACCTATCACCAAAGTGCTCAACGACAAGTTCGGCGTTGTTGAAGGTCTTATGACAACAGTTCACTCCACTACAGCTACACAGAAGACTGTAGACGGTCCCTCTATGAAGGACTGGCGTGGTGGCCGTGCCGCTT
>ERZ836877.4777-NODE-4777-length-13522-cov-3.493800_pt1 | contig 13522 bp, 17 predicted proteins | sample MGYA00519469_ERZ836877 | MGnify/ENA primary metagenome ERZ836877 (study PRJEB31850, sample SAMEA3708809) | human gut metagenome | biome: human gut; feature: human-associated habitat; material: faeces | place: China | collected 2014 ... | reverse complement strand
CTTGCGTATATGTATGCGTATGGCTATTCGTAGCCGCGCCTACTTGGCTCGCAGTAAGCGTGACCGCGCCTTCCCCATTGGGGAATACCCCATTGATAGACCGCACCACACCGCCGCTGGATGATCCGCCGCCTTCGCCGTCCTCTGCAGTGAGCAGATAGCCCGCAAACTTGTCGTATGAGATTGCGCTGACTGTTCCGTTAAGCGATTCAATGTCGCAGACCGACAGCTTGTATTTATCCCCGTCCTTGCGGAATACACAGATGGGGTTTTGATCCTCAAGAGATAATGTCAATGTGTATCTCCCGTCGGTCAGCGCCGACCACCTCGCGTCAGTTTCGGTAAAGTCGGTGCGATTCAGCTTTGCGCCGGCGTCCGGGGCGGTCATGGTGCCGTCAGAGTTCACCACTACGTTGCCGCCGTTTTTGACTCCACCTAGCTCGTCTCCTGCGATGGGAATGGTAATATTGTTTAACTCTTCTGTAAGCGAGCGATTTCCTGAGAACGTAATATCTCCTGCAAGATTCAGATTTCCGTTCCAATCCACTGTCATTGCATTGGAACGATTCGATGTTGACGTGCCATTTCCAAGAATCAATGCTGCAGTTATGTCTTCTGCATTATACTTACCGATAGCAGATTGGCAATTTGAGTTTGTAAGCGTATAATATCCCCTTGCATGGGAATAATCCCCTCTAGCCTCCGTACAACTTCCTTCTGCATGAGCGGCGTATCCGATTGCTTTTGTTTCGGTGCCCTCTGCATGAGAGCAGTTTCCGCTTGCCTCTGAATAGTTTCCTTCTGCATGAGCAGCATAATCGATGGCTTTTGTGGATTTTCCCTCCGCATGAGAATAAGACCCACTAGCCTCTGAATCGTATCCTTCTGCATGGACAACGTAACCGGTGGCTTTTGTGGATTTCCCTTCCGCATGAGAATAAGACCCGCTGGCCTCTGTAGAATCTCCCTCCGCATGTGCAGTTTTGCCACTCGCTATTGTATTTTTACCTTCCGCTGTTGATTCTGCTCCAACAATCGTTCCATCTCTTCGTCCAACACTTACATAACCAGACGTTGCAACAGGGTCTAAACCCGAAATATCGTCTGCGGTATGCGTGTGGACAGCTGGTGCCGCCCCCACATCTTCCGCAGTCAGATTGCTCAACTCGTCTGTGAGCGAGCGGTCTCCCGAAAAGGTGACGTCTCCCGCGAGTTTCAGGTTTCCGTTCCAGTCCAGCGTCATCGCATTGGAACGCGCGTCTTCTGATTCTCCGTTACCGACGATTACCGCTGCATTTGTGTCTTCTTCGTTAAATTTTCCGATTGCAAACTGATTCTCTGCGCTTGCTATAGTGTGGTTTCCTCCGGAATGGCTCGCGTTACCAGATGCACTCGTGCTAGTGCCCTCAGCGTGTGCATGATCTCCACGAGCACTTGATGTTCCTTCTGCATGTGAGCAAACTCCTGAAGCAGAAGATATTTTCCCTTCCGCATGAGACCATTCGCCCGTTGCGCTCGTCCCAAAGCCTTCCGCATGAGCCCCTTTTTCGGTTGCATCAGTCATATAACCCTCTGCGTGAGAGTAATCTCCTGTCGCCTTGGTAAAGCTTCCCTCGGCATGAGAAAACCCATATATGTAGCCAGAAGCTAAGGTGTTACTGCCCTCCGCATGGCTTGCACGACCGGATGCATTTGTGTTGATCCCCTCCGCATGAGAATAAGATCCGCTCGCCACATTGTCCGGAACGTTAAATATTTCCGCCCCAGTTGCGGGCGTCCCGTCCCCTTTTGCTCCGTGGCGGCCGATCATCTTGACATAATTGGTTCCGTCTGCGGAATACTCCACCACGCCGTTTTCGTCCAGGCGCATCTTCAGAATGTCGTCCGACACAATCCTGCTGCCCAACTCAGTGTCCAGCTCGTCGATCAGCGCGTTGTATTTTGGCTGTACGACCTCCTTCACCGCGCGGTCAAATACGTATTTGTTTTCCTGCGCGGTTCCGGTCAGCCTGTCGGGCGCGCTGACCACGTCTTTATCGGCGTAGTCGGCCGCCGTTATCTTTTTATCTGTAATCAATCGATCACCCCTTTGCATAGTTGCCCTTTACATACCGCTTGATGATGCCCAAAATGCCAAAGCCCTCGTTTTTGGCCTTGTTTCGGACGATGAATTGCAGCGTCTTGTACTTCTTCACCTTAAAATTCATCGGAACCACCTGCGGCGCGTCGTTGCTGTTGAAGCTGATGCGTTCAAAATCGATATCGCTCCAGTTCCAGATGTCCATATAGGCGCTCGTCATCGATTGCTCAAGCGTGTCCCGGTCGGTGCGCACCAAAATCTCCACGCTGCTGCGCTGATAGGGCTTGATCTGGATGCCGCTGCCCTTCTTCGGCATGGTCTTGAGGGTCATAAAATCCCCGTCATCGTCCGCCTTGGTGGCCCATTGGCAGTAGATCGCCTCGCTGTTATCTTTTGTTTCATCAGCGTGCCAGTTGTCGCTGTATGCCTCCATCGGGCGCTCACTCATCGCCAAATCGTTGTTAAATCGGCAAATCCATCCGTCCGCCTTGCCAAAGTACAGGTCGCCATCGTGTTCAAAGAAACAGACAGCCGGTATGTTGTTCCAGTGGTAACATTCATAGATGTAGTCCCCGTTCGTCTTTGATACATACGATTTCGGCTGGTTCCCGTCGAGGACATAGCAGTTGTTGTTGACGCACACCAAATACTTGTTGTTCCAGTTCACCGCAATCGCCCCCGCCAAATTGGGCTCCTTGGTCAATGCCGGATCGACATAATAGCTGCGGTTCTGCACGGTGCGTTCCGCGTTGATCAGATTGGAGGTGATCGCATACACGCCGGTGCGGGCCAAAAACAGCGGCTCGTCGTCGATGGTGGCGAAGCTCCCCGGAGCAATCGCCCCGATGCCCGCGATCCCCTGCTTGAGCGGAAAGGTGATCGTGGTCCCGTCGTAGGAGGCGCTGCGGAAAAAGATGGTGGAATCCTGCGCGTTGTCCTCCTTGATGATCGCCAGGTATTCGCCCACGCGCGCATAGCCCATAATCGCCGTCCCCGAAACGCCCACGTTGGAATAATTCATGTCCGGGAAGTAGGTCGGGTCGTTGATGTTTGAAATCCAGTCGGTGTTCGGATAGTCCGGGTTTCCCGAAACAATCACGCGGTCGGTGTTTCCGTATCCGTACTGGGTGCAGATGGTGCACCCCAGAATCCGGTTCTGGTAACCCTTCGTCGTCTTGGTAAAGGTGATCTGCACATTGTCCTGGCCCGTCACAGTCGGCTTTCCCGGCGCAGTCGTGAACGTCACCTTGCCCGCCGGGGCGTCCACCGTGTACTTCGTCGTTGTATCGCTGTTTTCTACTTCCTCTCCATTCACCATCACCTTGTCCACGCTTTCGATGTCGTCACTGGTGAGCTGGTACACCGTCGCTTCTCCATCCGCCAAAAACGAATTCGTCCGTTTCTTTTGCAGCAGGTTCACGCTGTAAAGCGGCGTCCCGCCTCCGCTCGGTGCGCGCCCGATCACCACCGTCGGCACATAAGCGTCCTCGGTCGCGTCCTTCACATTGATCTGATATTCTCCCTCAGCTTCGCCCTCCACCGCCTCGCAGACCAGATATTCCGCCCCGGTGAGAAGGTAAAATTTATCATTGAACACAAAGCCGCTCGACTTCCCGTTGCGAATTTGAACGCCCTCGATCTCCTGCGGCGCATCCGACAGGTTCCATCGGTAGAGCTTCGTGCCGCCGTGAACAAAATAATACTTCTCGCCCTTCAGCTTGGCGTAGAAAATCCCATTGACCGGTGAATCCACCTGGTGCAACCGCCGCCATCCCACCCGCTTCTCCGGGAAGTTGTCGTTGTCCGATACCAGGTTGGGCGCATAGGGAGAGCGCGAATTGTCTATCTTGGTCGGGTCGCTCGCCATGTCCACGCCCTTGAAATTGGAATACACGGTGGTATAAATCTTCGCCATGCTACCACCTCGCCTTCACCGTCGCCATCGGTCCGGGAATCGCTGTATTAAGAGTGGCCACCATTCTGTCGTAAAGCGCCAGCAGCGAGCGATAATCCACCACCAGGTCCACAACAAGCTGCTGTGCCGCCACCCAGTAGGGCATACACTCCTGTGCATCGGGGTCGATCTCAAACTCGTAGCTGTCCGGCGTCTCTTCGGTGATCGGCGCGGGATATGCGAAGTATTCCAGCTCCACGCGCCTGGTTTCGTCCGCCGGCAAAACAAGCGATTTCCCGATCCATTTTCCAATGCCGATGGTCTCATAGTCAGCCCACAGCCGCAGCGGCATATAAAAGTCGTCCGGCGCGGGGTACTCGATGTACTTCTCGTCATTATCAGGAGGGTGGATCGGCACGACATACCGGCGTTGGATGCGCTTGATGGTCGCCATATTCCGTTGTGCAGCGTCGAAAAACGCGTTCATCTTGAGGTTGATATCCTTGTCGATTGTCTTGTTTCCCCCCGAGGAGTATTCGTCCATCAGCTTGATGACCTTATCCTTTGCTTCTCCCAATGTCATACCGTTCTCCTCCTTTCAAAAAAGGGCGGAGCAATGCCCCGCCCTTTGGATGTTGTCTCCGTCACGGCAAAACCACACAGGCCGCCTTGATGGTAGCCGGTCCGGTGATTTGGATTTTCCCTCTATTTTCGCCGGAAACGTTGACAAACGCGCCGCTCTCCAGGTTGACGCACTGTGTCCCGGCCGCCGAGAAGGTCACCGTCAAATCCTTGACGCCCTGCAGGCCGTTGCCCGCCTTGATGACCGCGCTGCCGGCCGCTGTGGCCTCCAGGATAATCAGCATCTTTTCATCCGCCGCCGCGGTGATGAGCGCGCCGTCCGATGCATTCAGCGCCGCGGGTGCGGTGTACGCTGCGGGCGTATTTCTGGAAAGAACGGTGTTTACAATTGCTGTCGCTGCCATAGGTTACCCCTCCTTAGCTGTTGTGGCATTTGAGCACGGCCAATTCCTTGGGCCGCACCACCTTGCCACCGTAGGTGTTCAGTCCTTTGATCGCGTCCGAAAAGCGCTTCTCCGGGCGATACGCTTCCAACTTGTCGATGCCGTTGCAGTATGCGGCGGCCTTCGAGGTCTTGACGATGATGTAATCGTCGGTGCCGTCGTTGTAGATGTTGTTGGACATCTTCACACGGGCGCTTTTGTACAGGCCGAGCACGCCCTTTGCAATCAGGCCGTCGTTGTCGGTCTTGAGCTCCACCAGGCGGTCGGAAAACAGGTCGTAGAACCAGGGCGTCAGATAGATCGTCACCTTGTCCTTGGTCGATACCCCGTTGTCCCACAGCTTGACAAACAGCTTGTCAATCGCCTTTTTGGCCGCGTCCGCCGTGGTGATGCTGGTGGAATTGCTGGTGAAGCCGGCTCCCAGGGCCAACACCTTGGCGAGGAAGGTGTCCTCCGCTTCCGCCAGGCCGCGCGTGGTCTCCTCAGACAGCGCGGGCATGAGGCCAGGCGTCGCCTGCGCTTTGTCGATGTCGTCGATCCCGTAGTTGAAATAGTCGTACTGGTCGATATCCAGGAACACGCTGGTGTCGGGCGGGGTCTCCGGCGCGTCGATGTCCGTCTCCGGCACATATTTCTTGATGGTCGGGCGGCTCACGCCGAGAATCTTCACACGCTTGCCCTGTTTTGCCTCACCCTCAAACTTGTAGTCGCAATCCTGTTTGAATACGGTGAACTTGGGCAGCTCCAACTGAATGTGCTTGCTCCACACTGTGGGTTTAAAATTTGAATATGCCATACCTCAAATCACTCCTTATCTCCATTTTGTCATTGACCGCTGCACCGCTTCCATCACGCGCGGATTCTCCAAGTCCTTTTCGGACAACCGGTCCACCTCCTCGGGGGAATAGTAGTCCTTTTCCTTCGGGGTGCTGGTGTTCACCGCGCCAATCTCGGGCGGCGCAGGCTTGGTGTTCTGCTGCCGCGTCTGGCTAACTGCGTTGTAAGCGGTCTGCGTATCCACCCCGGCCGCGCGTAGGGCGAGGAACTGCGGCCCCAAATCCAACACGCTTTTTGCCGTCTCCCCCGGATTCAGCCGCTTGATCTCCCCCAGGTCATCGTCTAAAATCCGCTGGTCCTCGCGCCGCTGGTACTCCGCGAGCTGCTGCCTCATCTGTACGACCTCCGGCGCGTTTTGCATCGCCTGCCGGAACCGCTCTTCCTCCGCTGCCCGCTCCTGTCTGAGCTCAGACACGCTGATGTTCCTCTGGGCCGCCTCCAGCGTGTCGAGAACTTCGTCCAGGTTGTCGCCCTGGTACCCGTACCGGTTCAGGACATTCTGGGCGCGCTGGGCTGCCGCCCTGGCCTGTTCCGCTTCCCGGCGCGCCGCCTGGGCCTCCCGGCGAAACTGTGCGAACCTGGCGTTTTCCTCCGCCGTCTGCGCAGGCTTGGCGGGTGCCTGCGGGCCGGGTTCCGTCGTCTGTTCCCCGGCGGTTGCGCCATCCTCTGCGGCGGGTTCCTGAGCCGCCACGACCGGCTCCTGTCCCGCGTCATCCTCTGTGCTGAGAATGCTATCAGGATTTAACTCTTCCATCGCTTCACTGCTCCTTTTCTTCTATTTGTTCTGCTTCCGGCGGTTGATAATTCGGGCACTGCCGGTTCCAGCACCCGTATTCCGGGTTGTCCTCCTGATCCACCCGGTTGATCTGCATCTCATTGCGGCAAAACGGGCACAGCATTTCCCGCACCTCCTCCCATTGCCTGCTGCATGGTCTGGATAGTCTGTTGCTGCTGCTGAATAATCCCAATCGCCTGCTGCAACTGATCCTCCTGGGCCTGCTGCCTTTTTTCTATGATCTCCTGTAGCTTTGCCTTCGGTGCACTGGCGTTGTCGTCCAGCGCCTCGACATATTCCTCAAAGGTGATCGCCCCGGAATCGAACAGGGCTTGGATCGCCTGTTCCTGCGCAAACTTGCTGTAGGGGTTGTTTGGGGAGACGTCGATGCGGATAAACACCCGCATCTGCTGCAAAACTTCAGCTGGAATCACTTCCACCTGCTTCATCCCGTCCCGCTCGATCTCCACCTCCAGGCCGTTGGGGTTGTACGCGGCCCAAATGGCGAACCACACGCTCGCAACGTCCTCCACAAACTGCCGGAACGCCGCCACCTGCTCGTTGAGCGGAAGCGCCGCCTGCTCCTGCACCGCCACAATCGCCGCGCCGCTCGCCTGTGTCGGGTCCACCTGGCCGGTCGCCGCATCGCCCGCCCCGGCCAGTTCCCGCGTCTGTGTAATCAGCTCATCGGTCAACTCCTTGGCGTCGCCCGACATCGGCGCGGGGTTGAGGTAGGTCACCATGTCGCGCACATTGGAGACGCCGCCCTGCACTTCGATTGCCGCGCCCACCTCGTCGAGCTGGTCGATGTTCTCCACCATCTGCCCGTTGTACACCAGCCGCGCAAAGGCGGTGATCTTGGCGTTGATGAGGCGGCGCGCCAGCAGGCGGTTGACCTCGATCTGGTTGGGGATCAGCTCCTTGACCTCGCCCATGCCGCGGGCGCTGTTTCTTCCGCGCTTCCACACAAGGCTTGCGATCGGGTATTGTGTCAATTTGCCCGCGATATTCCCCTCCGCGTCCTCCGACTGCACCGCGGTGTCCTTTTGATAGATCACATTCCGGGTTGCCCTGCAAATATGCACCACGCCGTCCTTCTTCTCCATATAGAGCAGGCTGGTGCACTTCTCGTCCTCTCCCACCTCGCGGCGCTCTTCGTCGCTGGTCCGGTGTTCCGGCTCGTCCGGCTGGATCAGGTCGATTTCATCCTCTGTCAGCCCGTTTTTCTTCGCCTCCTCCCGCAGCTCAGACACAAATCTCCGCTCTGCAAGGATGATATATTTCTGTTTCTGTAGATCCGGGCACTGCTCGTCCGACAGGTACACGTCGGTGTTGCCGATGAGCTGGGCGTTGCCCTCTCCGTCGTAGAAAAACACATACGCGTCGCCGGAGATGCAGGCGTCTTTGACCACATCCCAGCACATTCGGTCCATCTTGCGCAGTTCCCACTGGCGCGCCGCGTTGGCGTCCAGCAGTTCGCAGACCTCCCGTTCCTCCTCGCCGCTGCCCGGTCTCATGCTGCTGTAGTGGATGGACATGTTGTTCTGCGCCACCGTTGCAACCTTGTATTCCACCGTCGGCTGGATCACGTTCATAACAGGCATCCGCTCGCCGCCGCTCTCCAACCCGTGCCACTGATCCCCCAGGAAAAACCGGTACGCCTCTTCTGTTTTGCTGTACAGATTTTGCCGGTTGAAGTAGTCCACGCCTTTCTGGTATAGCTTCCAAATTTCTGTGCAGGCTTCGTTTTGCCAATCCATATCATTTCACCTTCTTTTGGCCCTGGCTCGTACCGTTATACGCCTGGATGTTGCTCTCAATCTGCGTCCAGCGTTGTAGCTCCGCGCCCCCCAGGGGGCCCTCTCTCGGCCCTCCGGGCCGATTCACCTTGTTTGACCTCACGCGCCTTTTCGGCCTCCTTACAACAGACGCCCCCGGTTCGTCCCGCGCCGTCCGCCGTCCGTCTATCGTCCCCTGCCGGTAGGCCAACAGCACCATGACCGGGGTCGCCACCAGCAATATCGCCATAACCAGTTCCGTCGTCATACCACTTTCACCTTGTCCCCTCTCCCTGTCGCGTTCTTTTTCGGCTTTTCCCACGAAAAGTTGTAATGCTTCTCCGGTTTCGGCCTTCTGCCCGGCGCTGGGCGGCCCGCCACAAAGTAGCGGATCGCATCCGGCGCGTGGGTGATCTCGTGCGGCTCGTCTGCGCAGTCGTTGGGGTCCTTGTCGTCAAATTGCAGCGCGGGCAGTGTGCGGATGAGATTGACGCAATTCGCAAATATCCTCAGCCCTGCGCATGGGTTCCCCCGCTCGTCCGTGTCCGGCGCCAGCCACTCGTGCAGGTTAAGCCACCCCTGCACCCTGTCGTTGTCCGCCTTGACCAGATTCACCCCGTGCTCCGCAAAAAGTTCCGCCGCGCTCTTGCCGCTGTCCTGCCGGCGGTTCCACAGGTCGGGCGGGGCGATATACTGGTAGATTTTCTCGCCCTGGGGCGTCAGCTCCCGGATGCGCGCCGCCGCGTCCCGGATGATATGACCGGCCCCGTTTTTGCCCCGCTCGTTGTCCCTGCCCTCGTATAGCTCCCGATACACATATGCCCGACCCTGGTGATCCACCGCGATCCAGTAGCCCGCCAGCATGTCCAAACCGTAGTCCATAGCGAAATACCGCCGCCAGTCCGCCGGGATTGGAAACGGCTCCATCACGTGGATATCCCGGTTAAACTCGCTGAAATACTGCCCGTCGAAGATATCCCAATCTCCGTCCAGCATCGCCTTGCGGCGCTTTTCCGGCAGATTTTCCAGCGTCCGCACATAGTCGGGGGAGTTTTTCATCAGAAAATCGTTGTCGTATACCTTCGCCGGAATGAAGGTGTAGTCCTCTGCTCGCTCAGACCGCCGGTAGTCTCGGGTGATGAACAGCCGTTTCACCCATTCGTGCCCCACGCCGCCCGGGTTGCAGGTAAAGTACATCCGCGGTGAAAACGCCTCCCTGCACAGCCCGCTCGACCGGTTGCATTCCGTGAGCGCCTGAAACTGGAACTCGGTGAACTGCGTGGCCTCCTCCATAAAAATCACGTCGTATGCCTGCCCCTGGTATTGCAGCACGTCCCGTTCCGCCGCGCAGTAGCCCAACACGATACGGCTTCCGTTTTCAAAGACAAACTCTTTGCTCTGCTCCTTATATCTCGCCACCCCGCTCAGCATCCTGAGCAGTGGAATGGTGTGATTTTCCCGCAACTCCGGCAGCGTCCGTCGCAGAAGCAATATCTGTAAGCCCGGATACCGCAGCGCAAGCAGCACCGTCTTGGTTCTCGCCGCATGGCTTTTCCCGCCGCCGCGCGCCCCGCCGTATGCGATATATCTGGTTTTTGCCTTGTAAAATTCGATCTGCTTGGGGTATGGCTTGGGTATCTTGATCGTTATTCCGCCCATGCGTCCGCCTCGTCCACAAATTCCACAGTGATCCCGCCGCTGTGTTCGGTCTCCTGCTTGTCCTTATATCCGAGGCAGTTCTTCCCGAAAAACTGCGCGAATTGCGCGTTATACTGTCCACCCATACCATTGACGAGCCATATTTTTTCCTGTAATTCTTTCGCGTGTGAATATGCTGCGGAAAACCTTGCGTATTTTCCGCGCCATTCTGTCAATGTGGACATATCCACCCCGATGGAATCCGCGAATCCTTGGAAGGTCGGAAACTGTATCCCAACTGTGACCGGCTCCTCGCTCTTGACGCCCCCATCTGCATAATAGGTGCGTTTATATTCCACCCGCTGCGGTTCCACCCGAAAATAATCGACGATTTTTTCGCAATAGTCCGCCTGATATTTTGTCGGTCTGCCGCCCGGATGCTTCTCTGTGCTTTCTCGCGCCACGCTATCACCTCCTCAAAACTGAATTCGTCCGCTCATGTTGTCCATCATATCGCGGATCGTCTGCAAGAGCTCTTGTTGCTCAAGATGCAATAGCATATCCCGGCGCACCAGCGCGCTGATCCTATACCAATTTTTGCGTTTGTGGATTTCTCGCCGCCTACCTTCCAGCGCCGTTATCTCCTCTTGGTACTCCCGGATTAGATCATACATCCCGCTCTCTCCTGCAAAAAAACAAACAGGGGCCACAAGCATCTCTGCTCATAGCCCCTGTTGGCTGTATCCGCCTACCCAATTATAGGCGTCTTACTTTTCACTTTTCGTTTGATCCGCACGACCACAATTTGGCCGTGTTCCCTTTTCACTTCCGCCGTGTCGCCGGATTTTACAATCTGTAGAATTTCATCCAGCATCTTGCTGTATCTTTCCGCTCCATCGGCCATCTTTATACCTCTAGTATATCATATGTTCCATAACTTTTCAACCGATCGATTTTTCTCATATTTATTATACCACAACTGTGATACAAAAGTTAAAACCTCAACAACAATGCCCCGGGCTTGAACCTGGGGTATTGTTGTTTCTATATTCTCATGTTTGCACATGTAAAAATATTTGTTTTTCTGTTGACAAATACTTTTATATGTGTTATTATGATATCGTCGGGAGGAAAGTACATGAAAAGCTATTCATCAAGGGAAGTTATCGCGATACTAAAAGCGGATGGATGGTATGAAGTGGACGTGACCGGAAGTCACCACCAGTTCAAGCACCCAACCAAAAAAGGGCGGACAACGGTAAAACATCCAGACAAGGATATCCCCCGCAAAACACTTGACAGTATCGAACGACAGTCGGGGCTTAAATTCAGGTAAGCCCCGACTCCCTCCCCTTAATTTTAACAGGAGGCTTTGTTTATGAAGAAAACCGAACGCTATATTTATCCCGCTGTATTCACCTATGATGCTGGTCAGGAAATCGCCGTTGTCTTTCCTGACTTGGATGTTGCTACCAGCGGCGTAGATGACAACGATGCGCTGTTATCTGCAAGAGAACTGCTGGGCTGTGCCCTCTACGGCATGGAGGAGGATAACGAGGAAATCCCCACACCTACGCCGCTGTCTGATATAACAACCGCCAAAAACGAACGGGCTGTGCTGGTCGATGTATATATGCCCTCTATCCGCATGGCGAAAGTTAACCGGTCTGTTAATCGCACTGTGACATTGCCTGCATGGCTCAATGCTGCGGCGCTGGAACGCAATATCAACTTTTCCCAGGTTTTGCAGGAAGCCCTCATGACAAAAATTCAGACAAACAGAATGTAACAGCAAACAATGTGCCGGGTATATACCCGGCACATTGTTTATTGGTGACCGCCCATTTTTCTCAATCTATCATTCTCCCACAAACTGGGCAAAACTTATATTTGATGTGTTCATATCGCCCGTCTCCGACATACGCAGACCATCCCTTGTTTTTTCTAAATATTTCGCACCATTTGCATTCGGGCCCCGTCGCCCGTTCCAGCTTTTCTTTCATAGACGCCAGCGCAATCGCTTTAGCCTCTTCGCTGATCTTCGGGCGCATATTGCGGTGATATGCATCGTCCTCAAATTCTTGGATTGCTTTCTCGAGCTCCCCCCGCATTGTCTGCCCTCCTGTTCCACACCGCTGTCAGTCATTCCGCATCCCCCCACTTGGTGACAAATCCATCTTCCAGATTTTCTTTGTCTAGCGAAAACCCTGCAAAGTTATTTATACCATCTTCATCGACATAGACAACATCCATTCCAACCGCCCACGTTGTGTCTGGAATCTCAATCGTAATGCGTTTCATTTTGCATCCTCCCTTACCGTCAGTCCCATCTGCACCACCCGGCGCCGGAGCAGTTCGTCCGCCACATCATCCGCCTGCGCTTCCTTGTATTCTTCCGTCAGCGTTTCATAACGCTCAAACATCCTCTGCATCCGCTTCGCCCCGATTCCCAGCGCGTCATTCATCGCAATGCACATCAGCCATTGCGCCTTAACAATTGCATCATGGATCACCTGGTCGCACAGTTCCGCTGCCATCTGCTTTTGCCGGTTCGTGTATTGCCACCTGATATGGCTTTTCATTCGTCACCATCCCTCCAACGCAATTTGATCTTCGTCGGCTGTCTCCTGCGTCCTGTCCTCTATCCACCACGCAAACCAGTCCTCCGCGCTGCGGTGGTGTGGATAGAGCGGCAACCCTTTGTCTGTCCGCGCGGCAATCATCCGTTGTAATGCCCGGAGGTAGGCTTCCCGAAATTTCGGCCACCGGGCAAACTGCATCTCCCGCTCCCGCCTGGATGCATTTGGGCACCCGATACACCCCAGTCGCCGGAACCCTTCCTGGTATAGTTGACATTGCTCCAGGTGTACATCCTCGCTGTATGCCCATACATCCGCTGTCGTCCAATATGCAATCGGATTGACGCGTCGCTCCGCAAATTTTTGACACGCCTCGAAAGTTCTCCGGTTTTCGTCGTCGTCCCACGGCATGATGATGTTTTTGCCCTTGCGTCCGTTGGCGACGATCTCCAACTCATCCCTCTTTTTCGCCCGGCCGGCGCTCTCGCTCTTGCGCACCCCCATGGCCATGATCGCCCGGCCCTGCTCCGGCACATATCTCTCCTTGAGGCTCAGACAACAGTACCGCATTTGGCGCATTGGCGGGACGCCTCTCTCGAGCATCAGGGTCCACATGGATTTGTCATACATCACGTCGTATGTAAGGTGTCCCGCATCTTCATAAGCCCGGAAGTTCCGGCGCTGGAAATAGATCAGCTCCGGCGGGTCAATCCCGGTGATGTTGTGCAGGTAATAGTGCCTCACCCCGGCGCGGCGCATCAGATGTCCCACTACGCGACTGTCCTTCCCCTCGCTCGTGCTCACGCAATATCCGCGGGGATCGTATTCGATTGCCATGTGCTCGTAATATTGCAGCAGCTTCACCGCTTCGTCATCTGGTTGGCCGCGGGACAGGCTTGTCTGGCATTGCATCACT